>ENA-OQOA01000272-OQOA01000272.1-human-gut-metagenome-genome-assembly--contig:-NODE-272-length-24807-cov-3.816288_pt1 | contig 24807 bp, 20 predicted proteins | sample MGYA00242633_ERZ504888 | MGnify/ENA primary metagenome ERZ504888 (study PRJEB26092, sample SAMD00036372) | human gut metagenome | host: Homo sapiens | study: EMG produced TPA metagenomics assembly of...
CCTTGTTGTATCTCTTTCTAAGATCCTTAAGCTGCTTAAGGTATTCTAACGTAACCTTGCCTGAAAGCTTTGATTCGCCCTCTGTTCTTTGCTGGAACTTATAAGGTATCTCAATAACCTTCTTATATGAACCCATAGCAAGAACTTCAACCATAATCTTCCAGCCTATAGGCTGAAGATCTGCATGTGCTATAACTTCACGCCTGAACATAAAAAGACCACTTGTAGGGTCAGATATCTGTCTTAAACAAGGAAGCATCCACTGTCCTATCTTTCGTGCTGTTCCAGATACGAACTTTCTGTACCAGTTAAGTCCACCATCATCTCCACCTGGTATAAGACGGCTTGGTATACAGAAATCCGCTCCACTTTCCATAGCCTTATACATATATTTAAGTACAACCGGTGGATGCTGCAGATCAGCATCCATACAAGCCATATAATCACCCTTTGCAAGCTCAAAGCCGCGAAGAACAGCTGTCGCAAGACCAGTTTCTCCTGTTCTGTGTTCCATCCTTACCTGTGGGAAGTCTTTGGCAACCTCCATAATAACCTCTGGTGTATTATCTTTACTATCATCTACAAACAATATTTCGTAATCTATCCCCTTAAGTGCATCATTTATCTGTGTCACCAGATTTCTAATATTCTTTCCCTCATTAAATGTAGGTACAACTACTGATAACATATTTTTCTCCTTCTGATATCTATAACATTCTGTAGCTTATTCATCTGCAAAGTAATGTGCAGTCACATTCATCTTATACATGATTACTTTATACAATAATAGTAATTCTAAAAAGCGTGTTAATTATAATACCTTTATGTAAAGTTCGCAAGTATTTTCACAAAGTATACACAATGCGTGTTTTTGTACATCACTATTCAGCTTTAACGTTACATAAGCAGTCCATCCCAGAAATACCATGCCGATATACATATAACCTCTGCAGCTGCAAGAAGTACCATAATAACACGCCTTGTATTTCTGCCTGTTAAAAGCAGGGCTTCTGTAATCCCTATATATACAACAAATGAACCGACTATGAATCTTAATGTACTCATGACACTTGAAGTAAGCGGTATCATAAGTGCAATTATGCCAAATATACCACAAGCATAATGTTTCCTTACCAGCATGATCACATACAACAACAATGTAAAAACACACAGCCAGCCAAGTATAATTCCGTTTATCTGCTTAACATCTGACATCTCTCCAAGCCTGCCAGTACATGATTTAATAAGTACTCCGATAACAGGAAACAGCTTCTGCGTCCTCCACGCCTTCTGCACATGATAAAAAGCCCATGCATCTCCACAAAAGCCTCTTAAAAATGTCATATAAACAAATATTCCCAAAGGACATATAGCAAGTGCCAACAGCTTTCCTGCATCAGATATAACATCTTTTATAAATGCTTTTATAGCTGCCACAATCCTTCTTTCCTCATCTCTATGCTGCTTATACATAGAAACATACATATCTGTAAGTAACACAACTATCAATGTACAGCCTACTATTCTGGTTGCACTTGCAAATGCTGCAGACACTCCTGCCATCATATAGTTTTTTTTCTTTGTGTTATAGAAACACAGCACAACACACATAGTAAACAGGCTTTCTGTATACATTGAACCATAATATACTGCACATGGTCCTGCAAACATCAGAAAATATGATTATATTTTCTATATCCACTCTGTCATACTTATCTGTATCAAGCTCCAGCCATGCGAATCTAACAGCATAATATACTGCAATTATTATGCATATGTTAGACACCAGCATGCCAATAGCATATGTGTTTATATATCCACCTGTAATAATCCTAATCAGGGCACACACCATAGGATACAGCGGAAAAAAAGCCCAGTTAGCCATGCCTGAAGACCTTGGAAGCTTATATCCTTCCTCCGCCAGCTCCTTATACCATTCTGCATCCCATGGATTCATATAATACAACAGATTATGTGGTGTATCTGCCACAAGATTCATGACTGGAACCATAGCCCACATTACAAGGCGTGATAACAACCAAACAACTATTATTTTAGTAAAAAGTCTGAGCTTTTCATTATTCTTATAGTGCTCTATAAATACTGAAAACATTTATATCCCCAATACGTATCTTATATTAACTATTATACTTGCAACAAGAGGTATTGCAAACATAAGCACTGCAAGTACTACTATAATAGCCATATACACACCACTTGCACATGCCTGCATCCATCCCGGTATTCTTATATTCTTATAATGATCAACAACCATAATGGCAATCATAGCTATAAGTACAAGAACAGATATGAGCAATCCTTTATCCTTAGCAGCCGGCTTAAATGTAAATACTATCTCATTTTCGCCACTATTAACAGAAACTCCTGTAAACATTCCTGCAATATCTTTAGTTTCGCGTTTTTCACCATTCACTGTCACTGTCCAGTTATCACTCTTTATTATAGGAACCATAACATAATCATCCGTGCTGCTTCCATTAACCTTTACAGTAACCGAATTGTTTGTGTATGTAACCTCACTCTGCTTATTCTCATACTTCTTACATAAAGAATCAAGTTTATCAAGGTCAATACCACCCATAGTAAATATGTAGTTTCCAACTGACACCTCACCATTATTATCAAGTGGTCTTGCATAATCAAGTTCAACGGTAACATCCTCATTTTCAAAAGTGCCAATATATATAAGTCCATTATTATAATCAGTTGCATAATACTTATTACTTACATTACCTATAGTTGGTATATCTATCTGCTTTCCATTAACTTTTATTGTAAGGCTTCTGAACAGATTAGAAACATTAGCATCCGATGTTCCTATATTACAATCTGCAACACTCATATACACTGCTGCTTTTCCACTTATCTTATCCTTATAGGTCTGTACAACATGCGTTGTCTGTGTTGACTTATCTGGTGTTGTATTATCAGAGGCTTTATTTATATCTGCTGTCTGTGCTGCACTTACCTCGTATGTTCCTGTACCTGAAAGCTTTCCATACTCTGTTACAAGCTTATCTGAATCACCACTTAAGGCACTGTACATAAGATTATGAAGATATATCCAGTCCCTGGCTGTTGTGTTCCAGTTATATCCGGATTCTGTGCTGTTTTGCTGGCTCACTTCTGAGAGCTTTGTAAAATCTTTGCTAAAATCTATTGATGCTAACCTGCTGCTTGTAACCATCGCAAAAGGAAGCTGATAATTAGCCTTGTACAGGTCATATTCGTTATCTTCTGTTCCTTCCTTCTCCAATGTATACAATGAACTGTCTAACTTATTAATATTAACCGCTTCTGTTACGTGTATAAGTGCATCTGAAAATACTGTTCCGCCTGAATCAAGTGCCCAGAGAAAATACTTTGAATGTCCCCATCTTACAGTTTCTTTTTGTGTATTCTTCTGAAGTGCTGCTGTAAAGCTTGAAAGTGAACCTCTCTTCATAACAAGCGGATAGTTCGCATTCATACTTAAATCAGGATTCGTCACTCTGTCTACAGGTGATGAGCTTATACCAAGATTATTCGTTGCATTAACTGCAAACTGCACATAGTCACCATACTGATATGGCGCATATGTGTAAAACTTAGGTGGTCCTGTCATGGCAAATGCTCCTATGAACACTTCAACTGCCACAAGACTTATGACAATACTTACCTTATAACCATTCTTCATAACTGTTACACCTATAATGTGTATTACAAGCATAACTGCAAATACCGCAATAAAGAATACAAATGCTGCTACATATGAATTCACTGGAAGTTTATCATATATCACTGCCATAACTGCACATATAATAACAGTTACCACTGCCTGTATAACAGCCTTCTTTTTCTTAATACAGTCATTTACCAGCACCTTATCTGCATATGCACAGGAAAGACATATAAGTGTAAATGCAATAATATAACCATTTCTTAATGTATAACCATTATATGAGCCGAAATGCCACATAATGTTAGTACCTTCCGCTATTGCCTGTACCATAACGATAGCTATAAGCGATATGGCATACCAGTTAAATCTTCTTGCAGCTTCATCATTCTTATATCCCACTGCTTTCATGCTTCTGTGGATTCCTGTAAATATTATCACGAAGAATAATCCCATGCCATAAAACATCATTATTCTCTCAAACTCACCGAGGCTGAAGCTTCTGAAGGTCGGATTAGATATCCATGAAAAATACTGGCTTACAATCGACTCTGTATTACCAGTTCTTTGTGACTGTGAAAGCTGTGCAAATACTGGTATAAGCATAAATGCTGAAAGAGCAATTCCTGTGAATGTGCCAACGCCTACATTCCACGCCTTCTTGCATCTTTCCTTCTTATCACACATGAATATAAGATACATACCGCCAACGAGAAGAATATATACAAGTGACATAGCAGCAAGATAATAATTGATTATGAACATAACTGCTACCATGATGATATAAAAAAGCTTCTTTCCTGTCTTTTCCATAATATCAAGTGCCATCATAAGAAGTGGAAACAGTGCAACTATATCCATCCATGGTGTGAAGCATGATGCATACAGCAAAACATATCCGCAGAAAGCATATGCTACTGCAAACAACGCCTTTATGTTATATGACAGTGAGTTATATCTTTTATTAATAAAAGCATACATTGTAACTGACATGACAAATGTTTTATAACAGTAAGCACTGATATAAATTCAAGTATATAATCTCTTGGACAAAGATATAAAAACAGATTGAATGGGCTTATCATAGAGAATGCTGACATACTCATAGACACATTCGTTCCAAGTCCTGTATACCAGTCAAACCATATACTGGCATCACCATGCATGGCATCCCACAGATGTGCATACAAAGGTGCAACCTGCTGCATATTATCAAAAAGGTCTATTCTGCTGCTTCCAAAGGGCCATATACCCTTAGCCACAAGAACTATTAACATAACAAGTAGTGTTATCAATCCCGGAAACAGATAACCCAGTATCTTTTTCCTTTATTATCAGAACTGTTATTCATATATATCTCCATTCATGTTTATACGTGTGTTACTATACAGGTAGACTTACCATTTACTATGATATTTCTCTTGCCTGCACTTATAAAGAAGCTCTCACCAGCCTTAAACTTCATCTCCTTATCATAATCATCTGTCATAATAGTTCCTTCTCCCTCAACTACTATAACTGATACAAAGGATGCCTCATCAACTGGTATTTTCGCCTCGTCCTCAACCTCGTATTTAATTACCTCAAAGTACTTACATTGTACAAGTCTTTTGCCATATAATGTTCATTATGTGTAAGCATTACATTGCATTTGTTATCTCTTACATACTTAACAGGATTCACAACATCAAGTGACTTGGCAACATGAAGCTCACGTGGATTACCAAACTTATCTCTTCTGTCATAATCATACATTCTATATGTGCAGTTAGAATTCTGCTGTATTTCACATATGAATATACCAGCACCTATGGCATGTATTGTTCCAGCCTTAACCATAACAACATCGCCCTTTTTGACATCAATCCTGTTAAGAATTTCTGTTATTGTGTTGTTTTTATACGTTCTTCTATCTCTTCCCTTGATGAATCCCTTGACAGTCCACAATACAGATATGCACCTGGTTCGGCATCAAGCACATACCACATCTCATTCTTTCCATATTCATTTTCATTCTCAAGCGCATATTCATCATCTGGATGAATCTGTATAGAAAGTGCCTGCTTTGCATCTATAAACTTGATAAGAACAGGAAATCTGTCCTGCGCCTGGCATTTCCATCCAAGTGCCTCTTTTCCTATAATAGTCAGATAATCATTAAAAAGCATGCCCTTATAATAGCCATCTGCTATACGGCTCTGACCATCTGGATGTGCAGAAAGCTCCCAGCTCTCGCCTATAACATCATAGTCACATTTCTTTCCAAAGACATCTCTTATCTTTGTTCCACCCCACAGGTTATCCTTGAAGGCTGGATCTAATTTTACTATAGGACTGCTATCTGACCTTACGTAGTTACCCTCATTATTGCCTGTTTCATATCCATATATCTTTACAAGATCATTTTCGAGTATGGAATCACCTATTCCTACCTCTATGATAACTACATTCTTATCTGTTTTGTTAGCTACCCTGTGCTTAGTTCCTACTGGCACAAAGACACTCTCATATTTATGATAATCCTTTGTTTCAGTTCCCAGCGTTATAGTCGCAGTTCCTTCAACTACAGACCAGTATTCTGCTCTTAACTCATGCTGGTGCAGATTCATCATCATACCTGGAAATACCGTTACCTTCTTGACCTTATAGCCCTTTGAATAGTTAAGAAGCTCATGAATACCCCATTCCCTGTATGATATTCTGTTATAATCAAAATATGTCTCATACTGATTCATATTATCTTTTACTATTTCTTTTATATTATCAGCAGACTTCTGGGATGATATATACACTGCATCCTCTGTATTAACAACAACCATATCTCTAAGGTCATTAGCTACTACAAGCTTTCTTTGTGCGTTGTTAATAACTGATACGTTACTGCAGTCATTCTTAATTATATAATCAAGCTTACCCTCTGTATGCTGTTGTTCTATATCACATACGTTGTCTATATCTTTCCATGTTATATCAGCTTCAACAACCTTAAGCTTATCACAATCCTTAAGCACCAGTGATTCTATGCTTCCACCAGGAATATCCTTCATAATATTCTCTGAAAAACGGATTGCCCTTCTTATTGCTGGAACCTTTCTTTTGGCTGTTCTGCATGCTCCATAAAGCTCAGGCTGCTCTTTTCTTACGATATTTATCATATCTCCAGCTCGAAATACAAGCATTCCGCTGTTCCACAGATATCCCTCATCATAAGAGTAACAATCAGATATTTCTGATGAACAGCTATCAAAATCAACATGAGGTATGAGCCTGCACACATCACAGTTATCCCTTAATATATATCCGAGATTCTTTGCCTGGTATTCAGGTTTCACACCAATTACTGCTATTACACCTGACTTAGCCATATCCTTGGCGCTTATTATGGCATCCTTATAGCCTTCTCCATCTATAAAATTATCTGAATTAACTATAAGCACGAATTCCGTAGGATTAGCAAACATAGTTCCAAGTATAATCGCTGCTGCTGTTCCTTTTGCTGTTCCCTCAAGAATCAGTCTGTACCTTAGACTCTGGAATGCCTTCATCTGTCCATTTACTATATTTTTATATGCCTCATTAGTTACTATTATAAATTCATCACAATATGGCATATTTCTCACAACCGTTTCCTGAAGCAATGAACGTCCTTCTTTAAAATTCATAAACTGCTTAGGATAATTTTTTCTGGACAATGGCCATAAACTATCGCCACTGCCGCCTGCCAGGATAACACACTTCATATAAATGTCCCTCCCAAAATATACTAATTAATTATTATCACTATTTTCGTTTGAAATTGGTCTGTCTTGTTTATCATCGTCTGAATCAGAGGTTGTCTTTTCTTCTGCAGTTGTTTTCTCTTCTGTAGTCTGTTCCTCTGTTGTTTGCTGCTCTGTTGTTTTCTCTGTTTGCTGCTCTGTTTGTTCCTCTGTTGTTTGCTGCTCTGTTTGTTCCTCTGTTGGTTCCTCTGTTGGCTGTTCTTCTACAGAGCTTTCTTCCTGCTGCTCCCTTGATTCTTCGTTATTTCTTGTAGTCTCTCTCTGTGTTTCTTCCCGTGTATTCTCTCTTCTTTCAGTCTGTGCAGTATTGTTTTCTGTCGTATTTCCTTCTTCTGTCTGTCCCGCAGTAGTGCTGCCAGCTGTTGTGCCTGTCTGCTTTGTTGTTGGCTGTTTTGTTGTATAATACTGCATGTCACGATAATCATAATCTTTATTAACTTTTTTCTTATTATTCTTTCCAGCTATAACAGATACAAACAATACAGAAACAAGAGCAATAACAACTATACATCCTGCAATCCATGACATTGCCATTCTGGCAGGCAATGAAAGTGCTGGGAACAATCTTCTTATAAATAGGGTAACAGCATTTTCATGTTGTCTGTGTCTTTTCTGGTATACAGAGCTTACAGCCTCCTGCTCATCATATTCATTGCTGTATTCTTCTGACTCATCATCCGATTCATCATCCGATTCATCATACTGTTCTTTATCATCGTCTGAATTTTCGTATGCATCTTCATATATCTCATCTGAAATATTATCATTTGCAACAGCTGACTTAGCTTCATCAGCTGTGTTTTCTAAAACAGCTGCCTCTCCTGACAGTATAAGCTTAATCTGTGCTATCCAGCTTCCAATATATGAGCTGTCAACATCTGTCATTCTCTCAATAGCATCTACCGACTGCATCTCATATGCATATAACTCTACAAGTGCCATCTGTACAGAATCTAAAGATTTTAACTTTTCATCCTCCTCATCAAACACCGAAGGACTTCTGAATGCATTTGCCTTTTTCTTCATATACATAAGAAACTCTTCATCTTCACGTATTTTTGAGAACTTATATTCTTTAATATCTGTTTTTTCACTTAATTCCTTTGAATTCTCATCTACTGCATTTACAAAAAATATGTTGATACGATAACTGCAATCTGTTTGTGAATATTTTTCGTCAGATCTATACCATTTATCTTATTGCATACCTGAATAAGAGCTTTTTTAGCCTGTGTTGTACTCTTTGCTTCATCCTTATATACTGGATATGAGAGTGCATATACTTCTTTATATATCTTATTGCACAACTCCTTTTTCTGCACCTTACCATCTACAACATCCTGTATAAGCTGAACAAGTTCTTTATCCTGTTTATTATTCATACATATCTCCCTATTTTAATATAATAAAACTCATAACTTACTTTTTACTTACTATCCCGTTATTATAACACCTTGTTACATAATTGTCACTATCACTAACACCATCAGGAAATATCACTAATCCCACCATGAAATATTAAAAGCCGCGACCATGCAGAAAACCTTCCCACATAGCCACAGCTTAATAACTGATATCTATGAATCCGACGATAAGATGATATCATAGCTAGAAATTAGCATATATAAAATCTGAGGTAGTACTTGTGCTTCCATATATAAGTATAAACCATTATAAATACTATATATATGAACCACCTAAGTACAATGTTTCTTGATGCTACCGCCTCTCTTATTTTAATATTCTTTTCCTTAAGAACACTTACAACAAATATAATTATACAGCCAGCTGCAACAATGATAAGATCCTGTGCTGTAAGACCAACTGCCTTAACTGTTGCCATGGATATCTGTGACAAATGTGCTTTAGTCACTGTATCTAAAAGCATGACATTCGCTGCATGAAGATCCGGCGCCATATCAAAGTAAAAACCTATATTAACAAGTATAAATGTTCTTATGATACAGAACACCTGGTACCACCAGCTTTTAGGATTAATGTGTAAGCTCTCGTGTATCCTTGCATACACTGGTGCAAGCATGCCGCTTGCTGCTATGATAACACCATTGTACATGCCATACATTATATATTTCCACGCGGCTCCATGCCATATACCTACTATAAAAAACACAAGCAGATTGGCAAGACTTACTGGCAGAAGCTTTCCAACATTATTTCCAAATGTTTTCTTACACCATTTGCCGAACTTATTCATACATCTTGATAATGAAAATGGATAGAATATATAATCCTTCATCCATGTACCAAGTGTTATATGCCATCTTCTCCAGAATTCACTTATAGAACGCGAAAAATATGGCTGTCTGAAATTCTCATCCATGGTGATGCCAAACATCTGTGCAATACCAATTGTAATATCAATACCACCTGAGAAATCTGCATACAGCTGGATACTGTAAAGAATCACACCAAAAACGTTAATCCAGCCCCCATAATTCCAGTAGTTGTTAAATATAAGCGTTACTGCTGCATTTACCCTGTCAGCAAGCACCATCTTCTTAAGCATGCCCCATAGTATTCTCTGTAAACCAAACTGTATATTTTTAAGGTCGTAGGCATGTCCCTCATACAGCTGTTCACCAAGCCTTTTCATATCGGCCGATAGGTCCCTGAAGAAGCTGAGGGAAAAACGATACAAACAACGCATACTTAAAGAAATTCTTCTGTGGCTCATGCTTTCCCCTGTATACATCAACAACATAACTTACTGACTGGAATGTATAAAATGATATACCAAGTGGAAGTGTAAGCTTAAGAACACTTAATCTTCCCCTACTTCCAAAAGCAGATAATATCCCGTTGATATTACCTATCATAAAGTTAGTGTACTTACATACTGCAAGCACTCCGAAAGAAAGAAGAATCACACCTAGCACGACTTTCTTTTTTTTGTTAGTTATATCCTTTTTAAATGCTTTCTTTGTCTCTCTGTCTGCATCCTTATCCGGCTTTTCACTATTAAGCTTTCCAAGTAATATTCCACCTGTATATGTAACAGCTGTAGTCAGTATCATCATCCATACTGTTGTAACATGATATGAAAAATAATACATATAGCTTAATATAAGCAGCCATACCCAGCGTACCTTTTGGGGTATGATATAATATACAACCAGCGCCATAAGCGCAAACAGAAAGAATTCAAATGTTGTAAAAGACATACTGCTCTCCATTCTTTATATCATAGGACACCAATCTAATATGACTTCCATTCAAGTCCTGTGGCATCCTCATAATCCTGTACCATAGAGTTATACATACTCTCATATGAATCGTAAAAATATCTGCTCTCATCCAGCGTTCCCTGTGCATCCTCGTAAAGAACCTCCGAAAGAAGCTTTGAATAGCTTTCTGCAAGCTCTCCATACATATGTCCCTCTGCATCCACATATGCTGAATCATCTCTTGGAAGTGCTGACATAAGTGCCTTATTAAAATCATAATAGGCTATTCCATAGCTGTCAAAGAGTGCTTTAAGCTTCGTAACTGCCTTATCAACCTCTGCATCCCTGAATGCATCTGGTGTTATAGGCGATTCTACACATACTATCTGTATGTCATTTTCCTTACAATACTCAACAAGCTGCTCAAACTGTGCTATAACAGTCTTATCAAGCTCCTTGTTGGCATTTCTTTTCATTGTCTGTGTATATTCAGGATTTCCCGGAACTTCATTTATCCTGTATCTATAGCAGAAGCCCTTTCCCATATAAGGTCCACCTGCTGTAGCAAAATATCCATCCTTATCAAGTCCTGCTGACATATCATAGTTTTTATATTCTTCCGTTTTCTTTAACTCAATATTGGTCTTTGCCTTATTCAAAGTGCATTTCCATGTAAGCCTTCTTGAAAATACATTTCTTATATCCAGATAAGACTTGTTCTTCCACAAATATTCTGCTTTAATCTGCGGATCCTTTATCTGCTGATATATAAACGACCTTGAAAAATGATTCTGTGATTGTCCATTCATCCAGTAATAATAGTCAACATCTATAACTATTTTTTAACGTCATTATCCTTGCATACAGACTTTAAAACATAATACATATCATCAACCGTTTCACCAGGAATACCCATATTAAATGAATTCACTCCCAGCTTTTCGTCTATACTGCTTGTATCTATACTGCATCTTGTATGGGATGCTCCAAGAATTATTGTATCATATCCATTATCCGTTCCTGCATTTTCAGCTTTAACCTGGTTAAATATGAACCTTATATATCCACTTTCTGCAAACAGATAGTCACATACACATATAACTGCCGCAAGCACACATATAAATATTACGCATCTAATGTGTGGCCATAACTTTTTCATACCACGCCTCGTTTCCTTTATTTGTTAGTTTTATATTCATTACAAAGCATTACAGCTGATTATATCATTGTCAGGCTTATTAATTGTTAACAATATGTTAACTCTTTTTGAATTTCCTGCGAAACCTTCTAACAAACATAAAATAAAAGCTGAATCTTTAACCATCGTTTTTAAGAATCAGCTTTTATTATTAATTACTTATATTTTACGTTACCACAGAAACCTGTTTAGCAGTTTACTGTACAGGAGCTGCTGTTTCTGCATTGTTAGCAGCTGTTGTTCCTGACGTTTCTGCTGCACCGGTTGTTCCTGATGTAGTACCGGTTGTTGTTTCTGTTGTATTGTCCTTGTCTGGTGCAGTAGTTTCAGGCTCTCCTTTTTTCTTTTCAACCCTGATTGTTATATCCTTCGTTTTAGTGTCACCCGACTTATATGTTGTAGCAAATGCAACATTCATATCACATGCTCCGTTTATTCCTGGAACACTTGTTGCTGTACTTGTATACTGCCATATATTATATCCAAAGTTAAGATCTGGTACTTCATCGCCATCTTCATAAAAATCTTTCTCATATCTATAATTATCATTCAAATTATAATACTTATAGAAATACCATGCTAGCCATACATTATACTTTGATGTAAGTCTGTTTGTGTGAACCTTATTTACCCAGTCATTCTTACTCATATATATCATAGGCTGGTATCCGTGGCTCTTTACTGTATCGCAGAACGCCTCACATATGCTTGTAAGCTCATCTCTGTTAAGTCTGTCACATGTTCTGTAATCGCCTGATGTCTCCCAGTCGAAGGCTACAGGATATGTTATGTTATAGCCCTTTATAAGATTAAGGATATATGAAGCCTCCTCATATGCTTCCTGGACACTTAATGCCTGTGAGAAGAAATATACTCCTACCTGGATACCATGGGCTGTTGCCTGCTCTATATTGTATCTGAAATAACCATCCTCGTACAGATTACCATCTTTTTTTATAGATCTTCCAGCCACCTTAATCATGGCAAATCTGTAACCTGCATCTGCTACAGCACCCCAGTCAATATCCCCCTGATAGTGTGATACATCAATTCCATGAACTGTTTCTGTTACAGTCATGCTAGGTACTTCGTACTCATAATGAACTCTGTAGGTTCCTGCATTCTCAAGTGTAACCTTTATATCCTCAGGGTTGCCATAATTCTTAACCTCATCACCTGACATAGATGCAACTACATTACCCGCTTCATCTGTTATAGTAAATCCAATAGGTGCTGATGAATTATAAAGCTCATCAATCCTTACACCTGCAAGTGGTGCATATTCCTCACCTTCTGTAACTGTTTTATCAACATTATCAACTATAATATCATAATTCTTTTCTGTTTCATTTACCTTACTGTTACCAGAATCTGGTTCATCAACATCTACATCAGCTCCTATTTCAGTTGTTGAATCATCTTCTATAATCTTATCTGCAAGGTCCTCTTCTGGTATAAGCTCAACCGGCTTATCCGCGCTTATGACTATTTTCTTACCATCATATTCAAACTCAAGTGATGAATCTGTTTCTATCACCTCTGTTTCTGTTTCCTCTTCCGCCTCAGTCTGTGCTGTAGTTTCCTCTGTAACTTCTTCAACTGTAGCCATAACTATAGTCTGCATAGTTTCTTCCTGTACCGTTTCCACACCAGCCACTGTATCAGCCTTTGAGTGATTTCCAAGCACTACTGCAACAACAATACCTGTAACAGCCACTGCACATACCGCCCCTGCTGCTGACAGGCAGACAACTTTATGAAGTGAAACGAATTCTTTTAGTTTGTTTAATAGTTCTTTTGCTTTATTCACTTTTCATTCCTCTTTTTCGTATTCTGTATATAATGTCTATCAAGCATCATCCACAGCCTTATATCATATTATAGCGATTCCAGGGTCAAAAGATATTCTACACATGATATTCACCATATACACCTCTAGTCTACAATTAACATATTTTAGCACATGCACTTACACTTTTCAATTAGTGTTTAATTAATTATTGCAATTGTAACATTAAGATATGCGGCAAATGTGACCCATAACAGATATGGAACCATAAGCCATGCTGCGGCCCTGTTAACATGAAAGAAACGCCATATTGTAAATATTATAAGCACCCACAAAAGCATCAGCCATATAAAAGCCAGCCATAATGCTTTAAACTTAAAAAATATTACAGACCAGCCTATATTCACAAATAGCTGTACTCCATATAATACAAGAGCTTCTACCCTTTCATCATCCCTTGTTTCACACACTATATATGAGGCTATCCCCATAAGTACAAAAAGTATTGTCCATACAACTGGAAAAAGCTGACCTGGTGGCGAGAGTATGGGCTTATGAAGATTTTTATACATCTCCATTGAATTCCCAGTAAGAAGCCAGGATATAACACCTGCTCCCAGACTCACAACCAACGCCAATATCAGCCTTTTCCAATTAATTCCTTTATTTGCTGTCATAAACCTTCTCCAATCTGCTGCATATGCTTTTATACATAGCTGCATTTATAATCTAGGATATAGTTTATGTAAAGATATAATAATTATTCATAAATACATACAAAACCATTGTCAACATATATTCTGTCTTACTATTCTTTTACAGACATTCTTCTGCCTTATCAAGTGCCGCTGCCACAACAGCATCCATATCATAATACTTATATTCGCCAAGTCTTCCGCCAAATATAACTCCATCCAGTTCTTCTGCAAGCTTCTTATATTCAGCATAAAGCAGACTGTTCTTCTCATCATTGACAGGATAATAAGGGTCATCCCCAGGCTTCCATTCCGAACTGTACTCCCTGCTTATAACTGTTTTAGGCAGCTCATTGCCATTCTCATCCTTACCGAACTCAAACCATTTGTGTTCTATTATTCTTGTATAAGGACTCTTTTCATCAGTATAATTAACCGCTGCATTGCCCTGGTAGTTAGGCATATCCAGCACTTCTGTTTCAAAACGTACACTTCTGTACTCAAGTGTCCCAAGCTTATAGCCAAAATATTCATCTATCGGTCCTGTATACACAACATTTGATGCAAGCTTATCCAGCTCTTCTTTTTCTTTAAGATAATCTGTGGACAGTCTTACCTCTATTCCATCAAGCATATTTTCAACCATTCTTGTATATCCACCTATTGGAATACCCTGATAAAGTGCATTAAAATAATTATTATCAAATGTAAATCTAACTGGAAGTCTTTTTATAATAAATGCAGGGAGCTCTGTGCAAGGTCTTCCCCACTGCTTCATTGTATAGCCCTTTATAAGCTTCTCATATATATCTGTTCCAACAAGGCTTATTGCCTGTTCTTCAAGATTGTGCGGATTACTTATGCCTGCTGCCTGTTTCTGTTTTTCTATCATCTTACGTGCTTCATCTGGTGTAACAACACCCCACATTTTATTAAATGTATACATGTTAAATGGAAGTGAATATAGCTCACCATTATAATTAGCCACAGGTGAATTCGTGAATCTGTTGAATTCTGTGAATCTGTTAAGATATTCCCATACCCTTTTATTATTAGTGTGGAATATATGGGCTCCATACCTATGTACATTTATTCCCTCTATCTTTTCTGTATATACGTTACCTGCTATGTGATCTCTTTTATCTATTACAAGTACTTTTTTTCCGGCATCTGCTGCCTGTCTTGCAAATACTGCGCCGTACAGACCGGCACCAACTATTAAATAATCATACATAACCTCGCTCCTTTCTCATGTTTGGGCGGGTCTGAAGGTTAAAAGCCTTTTCGTGCGAGCACGAACGGCTTTTCACTTTCTGACCCTGGCTGTTTACTTTTTTGACGATGCCTTCGAATTGCTCCGCAGCTTCGCTGCTCCCTCAATTCTACAAACATTCGAACTCCGCTGATTTGCCTTGCAAATCGCTCCCTTCTCATGTTTGGGCGGGTCAGAAGGTTAAAAGCCTTTTCGTGCGAGCACGAACGGCTTTTTCACTTTCTGACCCTGGCATCGTCATAGTAATGTTTAAAGTAGACGCGGTAGAATATTGCCCAGGTATCGTTAAAAGCTCTTATACAATCTTTTATTCCAATCCTGTTTGAGTCTTTTTCTCTTACGAAAACTACTTCTACCGGCATCTGTGCTATCTTGAAGCCTCTTCTGTGAACTGCAACAAGAAGCTCTATGTCATACGCAAAGCCGGATGTCCTTATAAGATGCCCTACCGGTTTTATAGCCTCTGCCTTAAACACCTTAAGTCCCGTCTGTGTATCCTTGACATTCAGATGAAACAGTAAAAGAAGCATTATATAATAGCACATGCTTATGACTTTTCTTTTAAATGGATATTTAAGCTTTGAATCCTTATGGAACTTGCAGCCTATAACCACATCCACATTGTCGGTAAGCATCTTGTTAAGATATCCTTCAAGCTGTGATGGGTTAAGCTCTAAATCCGCATCTACGAATGCTATATATTTTCCGTTTGCCTGCGATACTCCTGCTATTATTGCATTACCCTTTCCCCTGTTTTTATCAGAGGTCACCAGTCTTACTCTCTTATCCTCTTTCTGTGCCCTTATAATCTCGGACTTTGTGTTATCCTTACTTCCATCATTAACTGCAACTATCTCTATATCTTTTACAAACGAGGAAACTATATCCAAAGTTTTCATTATACTTGAATATATAAGTTTTTCTTCGTTGTATGCCGGCATAATAACAGACAGCATTCCGTCAAGTTCAATCATATACTTCCCCCTATAAACAATACTGATAATTGTACACTAATATATATATTGTATCAACCATAGTTTATCACGCAGGTATAATGTAAGCAGCAAAAGATATTTTATATTTTCTGCCATATCATACTTATATATCACAGATATTAAAAAAACAGACCTCTGTATTAATCTACTTAGAGGTCTGTCTTTAATCACCTATACAGCCTGTGGTATGAAATATTATTTTCTTCTACATGCTGTATATTAACTTAATGCCGGCAACGGGAATCGAACCCGTATGGGAGTATAAGTCCCGCAGGATTTTAAGTCCTGTGCGTCTGCCAGTTCCGCCACACCGGCTCTTTGGTATATTTTAATACATAACAAGTACTTGGCGCAGCCTAAGTTAAGCTTTACTGCCAGCAAGTCTGTGCTATGTAGAATGGGCGGAGAAGGATTCGAACCTTCGAAGGCAGTGCCAGCAGATTTACAGTCTGTCCCCTTTGGCCACTCGGGAATCCACCCATTTATCATAGGCAGACATAACGAATCATATCTGCCAACGAAACTTTTTGAAGTTTACCACACATATCAGTTCATTGCAAGTCTTTTTTTATATTTCTATATATTTTCTATATATTTTATGCATAGCCCTGCGTGTATACACATAGCCGCTGCGTGTAAGCATACTGAATCACCCGGCTAATATCGCATTTCCACAGATGTTATTCTAAAACCTTTATATTTTTTAAAATTATCATTTCCTATGCTGTTAATATAATTATATATGCTTACGGTCTCTTCCGGAACAAATGTTATCTTAACAAGACCATCGCTTCCAATCGCATCTGCTGGAATAGTAAACATATTCTTATTATCATTAACCTTATCTTCCCTTATCTTGTCACCATACTCATTCTTATGATACATAACTGACACATCTGTATTATCATATGCTTCAACTGTTCCTATATACACATTGTTGGCATACACCTTTGTTGACGTATTATAGCTTGCACCATATACATCAAGCACTACATCAGAAGGCACATTTGTATTAAATCTGTAATATAACGCTGCTTCATTTCCATTGGTTGTATATATTCCAGTATGAAGGGAATAAAAGCCCTTGGAATATCTATATGGTATCTTTAACTTTAATGCTGTGCTTTTTTCACTGCTGTCAGTATCTGCTGTGTCAGGATCACCTGCTTTATCAGCCTTATCATCTATATTGTCAGATAAATTACTGTTCTCAGCAGCAAGCATCTTCTGGAAATACTTATCTAAGGCTGAATCTCTGTTAGATTCCACGCTGTCTTTATCGGCTTCATTATTATCTGCATCGTCCTGTTCATTTCTTCCTGATGGATCTCCATATAGCTTTTCTTCTTCAAGAAGCTTCTTATACTCCTCAAGCTTTGATATATCATATATATCAATATCTCCAAAGTTATAATCAAGTCCATGCTCTCCCGGCCACTTTGAAAGCTTTCCATCAACATAATACAGATCATACTCCTGTGATACCTGCCTTTTTGATCCAAGCACAAGTGTTGCAAGATAAAACACAGCAAGCGCCGCTGTTATAATATAGCATATTACATTAATTATCTTTTTATTCTTCATATATATCCTCATTTCTGTCATACTTACCGGCTGTATCAGGCTGTAAATGCGTTAACACCTGCTGTAAACCATAACCATATAAGAAACGCTTCCATAATAACAACTAAAGCTGTTGCACAGAGTTTTATATCCTTCTTATCTGCAAGATAATCATATATACCTATAAATATTACATAACTTCCAACTATAAAACGGCACATAGACATAACTCCACCTGTCAGTGGGATTATAAGAGTTATTATAGCAAATAGAACCTCTTCATAATATCCATTCCTTAGCATATATACATATACAACTATTGCAAGAATAACTACTAGTGGTATCCAGTATCTTTCAGCATATATGTTGTTGAAGAAATCCCATATCATATTACCTATGTATCCTGCGCCATCCTCTCTCCATGCTGTCTGCACATGTCTGAACGCCCACGCATCACCACATACCCAGTAAAGATGCAGCATATTTACGAATATTCCCGCAGGACATATAAATATCTGGAGCATTCTTACAGGTGTGCATAAGGTATCCTTTATAAAACTGCCAGCCTTTTTAAGGCTTATTTTTCCACTATATGAATCTCGATACATTCCAAGCACAAGCGGAAACACTAATATAACACCGACTATCCTTGTACAGCTTGCAAGCATTGCCGCAAATGCTGGTATCCAGTAATTTCTTTTACCATCCACATCCTTTTTCAGATAATAAAAGAATATTGAAAGAAGCATCATAAACAAGGTTTCAGAGTAAACACAATGCAGATAAAATGTGTATGGTCCCATGTATAAAAGCACCACTGCTATATATCCTAATCTTCCAGGCTTGTATAGTCTTACAGTCTTTACAAGATAAAGTCCCGTTATATAAGTAAATATAGAACTAAGTATTATACCTGCCTGTTTATAGTTCAGGAAAAAGAATATATATTTAAACCATCTTATAAGCACCGGAAACAAAGGGAAAAACGCCCAATTTGCCTGTCCATCCCCTGTTTTTATACTACCGACAAGGCTATAACCCTTCTCAGCTATTTTTATATACCAGTCTGCATCTCCCCCAAGAAACATCTTGGCAAAGGTTACATTATTACCAAATGCAGAGTTAGTAACACATCCTATAAATATATAGAATAATTTTGAAATAAACAAAATTATAAATACATCCCATGCAAGTTTACGGTTTTCTTTAGTAGTTAATCTGTTCCATACTCCAGACATTTTTTCTTTCATACATTCTCCATTCTACTAATTACTGTTCTTCCTTCATAAACAATGCAACATATCTTTTTGTTGCATCCTGCCATGTAGGGAGTGGGGTAAAGCCATTTGCTGCAAGCTTGCTCTTATCAAGTCTTGAATTAAAAGGTCTTGCTGCTTTAGATAACCCATACTCTTTTGTCGTTACAGGAACAACCTTTGTATTAAGTCCTGCCTGCTTATATATTTCAAGGGTAAAATCATACCATGATATATATCCACCCTCATTAGTAGCATGATAATATCCATACTTATCTGTTTCTATCATATCCACTAAAAGAACTGATAAGTCAAGGGTATATGTAGGCGTTCCTATCTGGTCACATACAACTCTTACTGTATCATGTGTCTTTCCTACGTTAATCATTGTCTTTATGAAGTTCTTTCCATTAACACCAAACACCCATGCTATTCTTACTATAAAGTACTTATCTAAAAGCTCAGAAACCGCAAGTTCTCCCTCAAGCTTAGTCTGTCCATACACATTAAGCGGCTTATAATCCTTGCAGTCAGGCTCCCATGGCTTATCACCCTGGCCATCAAACACATAATCTGTACTTATATATACCATCTTGCAGTCAAGCTTCTTAGCTACCCTTGCTATATTTCTTGTTCCACCTGCATTAACTGCACGCACCTTTTCTACCTTATCATCATCTTCTGCCATATCAACAGCTGTCCATGCAGCGCAATGTACTATAACATCCGGATTAACTTCTGTGATAATATCTTCTACTGCCTTTTCATCAGTAATATCCATCTGGACATATTCCATGTTAACAACAGCAGTCCCATCGTCAGCTCCACTGTACTTTTCTGCTATATCACTTCCTACCCCTGTATATCCTCTCTTTGCTAATTCATTCATTACATCATGTCCGAGCTGCCCTGATACTCCGGTAACTAATACTTTCATGCTTATCCTCCACGTCTTAGTTATTATTTCTATATCTATTTACAAAATCATACACTATTTTACCAAGTCTTTCAGGTAAATATCTGTTTACTACTGCTTCATAAGCTGATTCATCCACATTTGCATTATAATTTAGCATAATCTGTGCAAGATTCTTTATCTGTTCATCAGCACTGCAATATAAATCAAATGTATTAATATTTCCATCTGTTATCTCATCAAATATAGGAAGATTACTTGCAATTATTGGTTTATTGAATCTCATAACTTCTATTATTGGCATACCAAAGCCCTCTGCCTTTGACGGAAACACAAACGCAGACATTCCAGCATACAACTCAAGCTTTTTATTATGTGCAACATAATCAAGATATGTTATGTCCTTATCTTTTTCCATTGCATCGTGTACAAGAGTATTGATATCATCCTCCTGCATCTTTCCACCAAGAATAAGCTTCTTTTTCCGCCAAGTTCCTTATATTTTAAATATCCATTTATAAGAAGATCAACGCCTTTTCTTTTTTCCATATTTCCTATATACAGGAAATAATTTTCGTCTGTACTTATCCATTTTTTCCTGACTGGATTAGATATTATATATGCATTGACATTATCTATATCTTTAGCTTCGGGAAAGAACTTCTCTGTTGTACGTTTTGTCTGCTCTGAATTATACAGAATCATATCCGTATTTTTTAATGTCTTTTTAAATTATGCTTAAAATATATGTTATACACTCTTCCAAAATATTCAACATATTCTATTGGAAACATGTCATGTATAGTTATCATTATCCTGTAATCACCCTTAAGCTTCACCGGTATAATCGTATTAACCTCCCAGAATATATCCGGCTTTATAAGCTCAAGCTGTTTCTTTACAAATGCGAAATATGAATACACTCCAGCACTTTTATAAACCTTTTTGCCCTGCGTATATACCTTTATCCCTTTATTCTGAAACGATTTAATATATTCGCTTTCAGCCACATCTGATATAAGAACGAATTCCATATCCTCATACTTTATAAGCTGTTTTAAAAAATCGTTAAGATACATGCCCACTCCACTTGGTCTGCTGCCAAGTGTTCTCGCATCAATCGCTATCTTCATAACCTTCCTCTGATTCCATACTTAATTATCACTCTATATACCAGCCGCATACCTGTCCATAAGCTGTGCCAGACCTGCTGCTGACTTCTTCCATGAATGTGTGTCAAGCACCTTAACTGCTGCTTCCTTTTCTTTTTTAGCATCACTGTTATCAAGCAGCTCATCCAGATTAACATCTGCATCATTACAGTTAATATACAAAGCCGACTCTCCATATATCTCATGCAGTACCGGAATATCCCCCAGTATGATACGGGCACCCATACATAACGCCTCCATAGGTGGAATTCCAAAGCCCTCATATGTTGATGGAAAAACAAATGCCTTACAGTATTTCATAAGTGCCCTTGCCTCTGCATCTTTTGCATAACCGATCAAAACAACGTTAGGCAGCTTTTCTATGCCTGACCTGTCACCAAGAGAACGGCCTGCTATAACATATGTAACCTCAGGATGCATCTTTGCATTTTCAAGTATCCATTTAAGATTCTTATTAGGAGCAAGCGATGCAAGGTAGAAATAATACCTGCCTCTCTTTATCCTTGAGGCATACCTGTCAAATATTATTTCATCTACGTTATCTATGTTAAAATGCTGCCATCCATTACCAGCAACAACTATATCTGTATTCTTCAGGCTGTAGTTATCAAGAATTTCACGCTTTGAATACTGACTTACCGTCATAATCGCATCAGCTTTCTTAAACGCTTTTAGATACATAAGCTTTCTAAACAGTATTTCATGCCAGTCACCCGGTTCGGTAAAGAAACCTGGATGTGTCTTAAATGCTATATCATGAACTGTTACTATTCCATTTTTCATTAAAAGTGAAACTTCGTTACACAGATACACCGGTTTTGCTTTCTGTCTGTTAACATAGTGCTGAAATGTAAGCTGTTCCCATTTTCTTCCAGATACACCTTTAAGTATAACAATTTTTTATATTATCATACTTCGTTTTATAGCTGTTAATCTCTGCTGATGTCCCTTCTGAATCTATCTGCGGAACTGCTATTTCAACATCATATGGCTTGTCCTTAATCATTTTATCAAGCTGAGCTGTTATTTCTCTTGCATACCTTTGTACACCCAGAACCTGTCCATATAAAAATCTTCCATCAATAATATATTTCATACCGAACCTCGATTCCTGCTTTGCAACTGTTTCTTTGTTTTTAACTACCTGTTGCCGTTAGGCTTGTATGTCGGAACGAATTCCTTAACAAGCACCTTAACTGCTGCTGCATCTTCACTATATGCTGTTTCTTTAAGTATTTCTAACCTTTTCTCAAAATCCTTCTTTTCAAACTCTATTGGTTTGCCTATATGAATGAGCTTATTATCTGTATCCTGCATGCCTTCCTCTGCCATCAGAAGCTCCTCATATAACTTTTCTCCTGGACGTAATCCTGTATACTTAATCTCCATATCAACACCAAGAGTATAGCCGGAAAGTCTGATAAGATTCTTTGCAAGATCATCTATCTTTACCGGGTCACCCATATCAAGTATGAAGATTTCTCCACCCTTTGCATAGGCACCTGCCTGGATAACCAGTGATACCGCCTCAGGTATCGTCATAAAATATCTTATAATATCAGGATGTGTGACAGTTACAGGTCCTCCCGCTGCAATCTGTTTCTTAAAAAGCGGTATAACCGAACCATTACTTCCAAGGACATTACCGAATCTTACTGCAACGAATTCTGTCCTTGATATCCCATTATAATACTGGATAATCATTTCACATATACGTTTTGTGGCACCCATAATATTAGTCGGATTAACCGCCTTATCAGTACTTATCATAACAAAACGCTTTGTCCCATATTTGTCAGCCATATGTGCCAGGTTCCATGTACCTGCAACATTATTCTTAATAGCCTCATTAGGACTTCCCTCCATAAGCGGTACATGCTTATGTGCTGCTGCATGATATACAATATCAGGTCTATAGTTAGAAAACAGCCACTCAAGTCTTGTATTGTTTCTTATTGAACCTATGAGAGTGACTACATTGGCATCTGGATTAGTCATTTTTAATTCCTGCTGGATATCATAAGCACTGTTTTCATATATATCAAATATTATAAGACACTTTGGATTATGCTTAACAAGCTGTCTGCATAACTCCGAACCGATTGAACCGCCACCGCCTGTAACAAGCACTGTCTTTCCAGATACATATCCTAATATAGACTCTACATCTACCTTGATAGGATCCCTGCCCAAAAGATCATCTACATCTACATTTCTGATATCCTGGACATTAATCTCTCCATCCATCATCTGATACACACCAGGTATGATCTTTAAGTTACAGTTCGTTTCCTTGCATATATTGAGTATTTCCCTTTTGGTATCCTGTGATGCTGATGGAATAGCAAATATTATTTCATCTATATCATAGTATCTTGCATACTCTTTTATCTGATTCCTGTTACCGACTATCTTTACTCCTCTTATATACTTTCCAACCTTTTTTGCATCATCATCTATGATACATACAACCTTTGAGTTATCAAGATATCTTGAGTTGGCTATTTCTCTCATGAGTACGTTAGCCGCCTCGCCGGCACCTATTATCATTATCTTTACCTGTTCTGATGTATGTCTGTATTCCTGTATAACAGTTCTTAACATTCTATACATAAAACGGCTTGCGCACATTGCTACAACGAGGAATACACCAGTCATGAAATAACAGGCTCTTGGAAGCATTTCACCCGTAACAGCGGTAAGGCATATATGAACGCCTTCTGCAACTATACAGGCCTCTACTATCTTATACAGCTCAGCTATACTGGCATACTGCCACAGACTATGATACATCCTGAAGCACCAGAATATAATAAGTGTTATTATTGTAAATGGAATCCATGTATCCTTAAAGCTATCTATATATTGTGGTTCAATCGCTGAAAAATCAACATTAAACCTCATTACAAGTGATAGTATTACACTTCCATTAATGAGAATAATATCAGTTATTATAAGAAAAAATCGTCTTATAATAAGCTGAAGCTTATCTTTTCTTGTCTCTCCCATATCTAACCTCTTTCCTGCTTATCCATAAGTCCCACAATCGTTCCTGCTCCATAGCTTACATGAAGCATGAGGAATAATACTGGAAGCAGGATATTTGTTATATTTTTCTTTTCACCTGCTTTAACTGATGATACCGCCGCCATAGTACACGCCAATGTTCCATACAATACCCACATAACAACGGTAAGTGTTGTAATAATATTTTTAATTTTCCTAGGCAGCCATATGCTTTCCCTGCCATTTTTCTTTGTTACCACTGCGTGATAACCGTATTCTTACATCATCAGCCACTTTAAGT
>ENA-OQOA01000273-OQOA01000273.1-human-gut-metagenome-genome-assembly--contig:-NODE-273-length-24797-cov-6.606972_pt1 | contig 24797 bp, 16 predicted proteins | sample MGYA00242633_ERZ504888 | MGnify/ENA primary metagenome ERZ504888 (study PRJEB26092, sample SAMD00036372) | human gut metagenome | host: Homo sapiens | study: EMG produced TPA metagenomics assembly of...
GCCCTCAGACGCCATCGCTCGCTCCCTTCTCCGCATTAACAGCAATAAAGAAATGATCCCGTTGGGGACGGAGGAAAACGGATCATTCACGGCCTCCGTGCGGTCGATGATCCGTTTTCCTCCGTCCCCAAGGGATCATTTGTTGGCAGGTTGGTTAGCTGGCGGGATGGAAGAAGGCTACGGCTACGGCACCGGGGCCTACGTGGGTACCGATGGTGGCACCGATGGTGTGAACGGGCAGCTCGCCCTCGGTGTTGCCAGCCCACAGTGCCGCGCTGTCCTCGATATACTTCTTGAGCACCGCATCCGAAAGGCCCGTATAGCCGAGCGCCAGCGGCATGGAAAAGTCGATGCCGCCCGCCTTTTCGACCTTTTGGTTCAGCAGGTTGCGGCCGTTCTTGGAACCGCGCGCCTTTCCCAGCTGCACAATCAGACCGTCCTCGGCAGCTACCACGGGCTTTACGTTGAGCAGCGTACCCACGGCGCCGGCAGCAGCAGACAGGCGACCGCCGCGCACCAGGTACTCCAGCGTCTCGAGCAGGCCGATAACCACCACGCGGTCGCGCACGGCCTCGACCGCCGCCGCGATCTGGGCCGCGCTACGGCCCTCGTCCACCAAGCGCAGCGCATACTCGACCAGAATGCGTTCACCCAGGGTGACGTTGTTGCTATCAACCACGTACACATCGCCGCCCGGCGCCTCGGCTAGTGCGGTACGGGCGCTCTGATTGGTGCCCGACAGCTTAGCGCCCACGGTAATAATCACAGCCTCATCGCCGGCTTCGCGAATCTCGGCGATAGCCTGCGAGAACGCGTACGGGTTGACCTGGCCGGTCTTGGGCAGCTCATCGCGCTCCACGAGCATCTCGTAAAAGCGCTGGTGATCGATGTCGACGCCATCCATGAACACATCGGTGCCAAAGGAGACGGACAGCGGCAAAACGTCCAGTGCCGGGTGCTCGGCCGGCGACATATCGCTTGCGGAATCGGTAATAATGCGGACGGACATAGCGAATCCTTTCTTGCGCAGGTCCAGCGCAGGGAATTTTGACAGCAATGCCCCGGCACGGTATACGCGCTCAAACGGGACGATGCAGTTGTTAATGGGAAGCAAATGCCTTGGTGGCCCTACAGCTCGCGCAAGGTGTTGAGAATCGTACGCAGCGACGCATACATCTGCTCACGCTGCTCCACGCCCATGGCCTTGCCGGTGGTGTCGAGCACTTCACGAATAATGCAATCGGCCTCGTTCATGCTCTCGCCGCCCAACGTGGTCAGGCGAACCGGGGCGCGATACTTAACGGCGGCATCGCCCGAATCGTCAACTTCGACGTAGCCGCCCTCCTCCAGATGCGCCAGCGTGCGCGAGACGGCAGCGCGGGTCACGCCAGCCATGCGGGCGAGGTCGGCACCAGTCAGGCCGTCCTTGCTGCGCTCAAGATAGTACAGGCACATGATGTCGGAGCCCTTAAGGCCCAGCCTTGCGCCCTCAGATGTCTTAATGCGCTGGATCTCCTTGTAGAGTCCGCTGATCAGTCCGACAAAGTCCTCGAAACGTGTCTCGTCGCTCTGCTGCATGGGAGACGCCCGCCTTTCGCTTGCATAATGCTAACGGTTAAACATCTTAACCGTACCCAGCGGCCGCCAGCACTGCGCGCCCTATTTGTTAACTCATCAACATAAAAACCACCACAAAGGGGACAGGCACCTTTGTGGTGGTTTTGACCGGCGAGTATGATTTGCAGAAGTTGCTACAGCTCCACGCGGGGATTGTCGCGGGTCACAAGCGTCTTAACGACAACCGTCGCCCCCAGATAGCGCTCAAGCAGCTCGGCTAAGCGATCGATGGCGGCCTGACAGTCCCCCATGCGCTCGGGCTCTACGCACTCAATCGCCAAAAAGGCGTCGGCCGAATCGTCGGATAGAGCCGTTCGAACGCCGTCGCGCCAGTTCCAGCAGCGGCACACGGCGCCCGCATCGTCAATGTAGGCGAGCTCGCCGGGCAGCGTCGGGTCGTCCGCTTCCTCGCCAAGCGGCAGGAACGCGTCGCCACCATCAGTGACCGCCAGGCGCAGATCGCCCTCAATCGCATGCAGATCCTCGCCTCCCACGGGCAGTGCATAGGACAGCGACACCGTGTTATAGATATCCACCGCGGGCGTAATGTGGCCCACCGGCTTGCCCTTGAGCACGCGCTTGAGCAGGTTCTCGATTGAACAGCGCGCGCCCTTTTTGGTCTTGAACAGACGATAGGCCTCGCGCCACGCCTTGACCGGTGCGTTCTCGCTGATTGTATCGCTGGTCAGATGACGCTCCGCATCGATATTGGCACGGTCGAGCAGCGCCGCTATCGCGTCCACATCCTCTTGAGGTATCTGGGCCGCGGGCTTCATACCCTCCACGACCACAACACCGACCGCCGCCTGAGGAAACAGCTCCCAAAATGAATCCTCGGCAATAAAGCTCTTCATACGTGCTCCCTTCATTGTGCGCGCCCGAGTGAGGGCGCCTAAACAAAAAGCGCCCTTACAACGGCCACCTTCAAAGTCCTACGGTGCCGTCACAAGAGCGCTTGCGCTGTCCCCATCCGGAGAAGGGGACGATATGTCAGGCGTATTGTAACCTGAGTCATCCGCGCGAGCAAAACCACCACAAAGGTGCCTGTCCCCTTTGTGGTGGTTTTGGGTCTGAGGCGACGCTAGTGGCGGAGCCCCAGCAGGCCGCGTCCGCGATGACGGGCGTCGGCGGGCACCTGAGCGTGCGGACCGGCGGCCTTGACGGACTCGGGCAGGTGCGAGTACTTCTTCTCGAAGTTCTCCTCGAACATCACGGCCAGGTTGTGCGCGGCCTCGTCGTAGCGAGCGGTGCTCTGCCAGTACTGGCGCGGCACCAGAATGCCGTCGGGCACGCCATGGCACGTGGTGGGAATGTCGACGTTAAAGATGTCGTCGTGCACGAACTCGCTGTCCTCGATGGTACCGTCGAGGGCGCGGGCCACCAGGGCGCGCGTGTAGGCAAGCTCGATGCGATGGCCCACGCCATAACCGCCGCCAATCCAGCCGGTGTTGACCAGATAGACGCGGGTGCGACCGTCGGCGATACGCTCGCCGAGCATCTTGGCATAGACCATGGGATCGAGCGGCATAAACGGCTCGCCAAACAGCGAGGAGAACGTGGGCGTGGGCTCGGTGACGCCGACCTCGGTGCCGGGGATCTTGGCGGTGAAGCCCGTCACAAAGTGATACATGGCGGCATCGGCCGTCAAACGCGAGATGGGCGGCAGCACGCCAAAGGCATCGCAGGTCAAAAACAGCACGACGCTCGGGGTGGTGCCCATACCCTTGGTCCACGCGTTGGGGATATGCTCGACGGGATAGGCCACGCGCGTGTTGTGCGTGATCGAGACATCATCATAGTTGGGCTTGCGATTCTCATCGAGCACCACGTTTTCGCAGATGGCGCCAAAGCGAACGGCGTTGAAGATCTCGGGCTCGTGGAACGCGTCCAGGCCCTCGCACTTGGCATAGCAGCCGCCCTCGATGTTGAAGATACCCATGTCGGACCAGCCGTGCTCGTCATCGCCGATCAGCAGGCGCGTGGGGTTGGCCGAAAGCGTGGTCTTGCCCGTGCCGGAGAGGCCAAAGAACACGGCGGTCTCGTGCGTGACGGGATCCATACTGGCCGAGCAGTGCATGGGCAGCACATCGTCCTCGACGGGCAGCAGGTAATTCATAACGCTGAAGATGGACTTTTTGATTTCGCCGGAGTAGCCGGTGCCGGCAACCAGGATCACACGCTCCTGGAAGTTGATGACCACGGCCGCGCTGGAGTTGAGGCCCTTGATGGCGGGGTCACACTGGTAACCCGGCGCGGCGAGCACACAAAAGTCCGGCTCACCGGTGCGCGCAATTTCGCGGGCGAGCGGACGGGCGAGCATCTGCTTAATGAAGAGCGCCTGGCTGGCACGCTCGCAGGCGACGAGCAGGCGACGCGTGTGGTTGCGGTCGGCGCCCGCCATGCCGCGCGTGACGAACACGTCGCGCTCGTTGAGGTAGTCGACGATACCGGTCTTGATGGTCTCGTAGCTCTCGATCAAAAGCGGGCGGTTGACGGCGCCCCAGGCAATCTTGTCGTGGACATCGGGGGTGTCAACGATAAAGCGGTCATTGGGAGAACGACCAGTGCGCTCCCCCGTCTCGATCACCAGCGCGCCGTTGGATGCCATGCGACCTTCTTCGCGGCGGATAGCGTGCTCGACGAGCTCCGCGGCGGGTAGATCGACCAACAGGCGGGGCTGATTCTCGGCGGGATCTTCGACCAGCGTAATGCCAAAGTTGGACAGAACTTCTGCAGGGGTAACACCAGGCATGGGGCCTCCTTTAAAAACGCGACACGCGGACGCGGCGCGCACTTTACTCACGTAAAGCCCGTTGTACCCGATATGCAAAAACGTTTTTGCGGCAACGGCGAAGCGACCGCCCAACGGTCAAAAATCGCAGGCAAGCGGCCTAGTCATTGGGGACACTTTTGAACAGGCAACGACCAAGCAGTGTCCCCGGATGCCGGCACTTAGGGACGTTCCCAAAGTGCCGGCACATAAGGAACGTCCCTAAGTGCCGACTACTGAATGGCGCCGCCGAAATTATTGAACAACCTGTTCAAAAACACGAGCAAACGCCGTCGCGTCTATACTAGAGCGCAGCATTAGAAAGGACTCCGCCTTGAGTATCACGCCCCTCGATAGCATCCGCCGCGCCATCGCCCGCCGCAATGGCGTCGCCGGCCCCACTGTAGCGAGCAGCGGTACAGCAAAGGCTCAGGGCGGACGCATCGAGAACGGTCTCTTCCCTGCCTCGCACACCGCCGAAGAGCTCGCGCGCATCCAGGAGCTGAGCCAGCGCAACGCCGGCGGCCCCGATAGCGACCAAGCCACACGTCGCCGGCGCGAGCGCGATCGCAAGCCCGGTCCCGTCCGCCGCATGGTGAACGCCTGGTGGAACCGTCTGCTCGGCGCCGTCTATGGCGGAGGCTTCTCCACGCAGGAAGCCGAATACGAGGAGCACGCCACCAGCCGCGACTACCTTTGGAACACCCTCGGCACTGCCGTGTGGGGCATGGCGTTTCCGCTGCTCACCATCGTGTCCACGCAGCTCGCGGGCGCCGAGGAAGCCGGAAAGTTCTCCATCGCCTTTGTCACCGGCACGCTCATCATGATCGCGTGCAACTACGGCGTGCGCAATTTTCAGGTCTCGGACATCGACGAAACGACGTCCTTTGCCTCCTACCAGCTCAACCGCTGGCTTTGCGGAGCATTCGCGCTGGCCTGCGGCCTTGCATACAGCAGTGCCCGCGGCTACGACGCGCAGATGGCAACGATCGGCCTGGGCGTCTATCTGTATAAGGCGATCGACGGCGTGGCGGACGTGTACGAGGGCCGCCTGCAGCAGGCCGATAAACTCTACCTGGCCGGCATGAGCCAAACGCTGCGCTCCGTCGGCGTCATCGCGGTCTTTAGCGTGGCGCTGTTCCTTACGCGCAGCATGCCCATCGCGGCCATGGCCATGGGTGTCACCGCCATCGCCTCGCTCGTGCTGGTCACCGCGCCGCTCGCCCTGCTCGAGACCGAAAAATCGCGGCGCGTGAGCCTGCGCGAAGTGGGCCGTCTCTTTGCGCAATGCGCCCCGCTCTTTGGCGCGCTCTTTTTGTTCAACCTTATCGAGAGCATGCCCAAGTTTGTGATGGAAGGTGCGCTGGCTTACAAATATCAGCTGTACTTTAATGCCCTGTTCTTTCCGGCTCAGGCCATTTTGCTGAGCATCGGATTTGTCTATAAACCGCAGCTCCTGCGTCTGTCGAGCATTTGGGCGAACCCGCGCAAACGCCGCCGTTTTGACTTGATTATTATTGCTGTTATGGCACTGATCGTGGCCATCACCGGCGTGTGCGCCGTATTTATGGCAGGTCCCGGCATTCCCCTCATGAGCTTTATGTACGGCCTCAACTTTGAGCGCTACCGCACATTGGCGCTGCTGATGGTCGTCGCCGGCGGCGTAACCGCGGCCATCGATTTTATCTACGCCATTATCACGGTGCTGCGCCACGCTGGAGACGTCACCAAGATCTACCTGATCTGCTTTGCCGTGAGCGTAGTGCTCCCAGTGATCCTGATCAACCTGCTTGGCCTGATGGGTGCCGTCGTAAGTTACCTGGCTATCATGGCCCTACTGCTGGTGCTGTTGATTGTCGAATACGCCCACATCCGCCAGCGCATAGAACGAGCCCGCAACCCGTACGGCGCCTAATTAGCTGCCCCGGTCACCGGAATTTGCGATGGAATCTCCCCGACTGGGGTCTCGTTGCGAACAATATGCATCACGCAAAACTAAGTGAGTAGACTTTTACCGAATCCCCGACCACGCCAGCAAAGCACAAGTCTGTGACCTGCAGTTTTATTGAGGCAAATAAGTTGGGTGCTCGGCATTTCCAAAAAAGTCTACTCACTTAGCCAGCGGGCAGACAAATGATTATTTAATCCCCGTCCCAGAAAATTCGCGAGCGACGGTTTGAGCGACAAGATGGGGTGCTTCGGGGCTGCGCAGCGTCAACGTGGCCGCCGTTCGGTAGAACGGTGGAACAAAGTTATTCGCCAGGGAGAATGTTTGCGTAGAACTCCGCCCCGTCGTCCAGACGAAGGATGCCCACGCGGCCGAACTCGGAACCGGTGGCCGCCGCGCAGTCGATATCGATGCGATCGGGCACACCGGCGGTGTCCTTGCCACCCAGGCGCACCATCTGTCCGCGGCCCGACTCCTCATCGAGCCCTGCCAGGCCGCCAACCTCGCAATAGCGCCCCAGCGACACCGTGGGCGTGTGGCCACTCACCACGACCGGACCCTTACCCTCGGCAGAAAGCAGCCCCGTCGGGGCATCCCAATAGCCATGGCGAATCCAGAGCAAGTCATCGGACGACTGCACGGCGAGCATTTGCTGCAGCAACTCGCTATTGGCATCGACCGCTCCCCTGCCGTCGGCGCAATCGACACCATGCTCAAGCAAAAACGCACGCGCCGCCTCGGCCTGAATGCCGGCGTGCACCAGCAGGTACGGCCGCTCGGCAGCCTCGACCACCGCATACAGCGGCAGGGCAGCAGCCCAGCGCACCAGCTCCTCGTATGCCTCAAATTCCATTTCGTTGAGCTGCCGGCGCGTGGTCCAACCGCCGTTGATGTCCCAGGTCTCGGCATCGAGCGGGTCCTGGCCAATAATCGCGTCGAGCATAATCTGCTCGTGGTTGCCCTTAAGCACGCAAGCGTTGGGCAGCGACCGCACCAAGTTGATGACGCCGACCGGATCGGGGCCGCGGTCGATCATGTCGCCCAGCACATACAGCGTGTCGTCGGACGTCAGCGAGATCTTGGAAAGTGCCTCGTCCAGCGCGCGCACGTGCCCGTGAGCATCAGATGTCACATAGATCGCCATGGAACGCCTTTCCCTGCATTACGGCCGAAGCCCGATGCCACGCCTAAAACTTCAAGTTGAACTTAAACGTTACCCATTGTACTCCGTTGCAATAAAGCTGGAAAGTGCCACCGCTGCCAACGGTCACAAGCGGTCGCCCGCACGCCCCGAAAACACCGCGCCACCAGCATCAACACCCCACCCAGCGCTTCCCGCGCACCTACCACGTGTCGAAAATACGAACGTCCACGGCTCGGCCCCATAAACCCACCATCTTTGGGTACAAATAACCGCAGACAATCGACCGTGCCACGCCAACCACCCAGGAGCGGACACCATCCATGAACCAGATACTTCTCTTTATCGGCCTCGTCATCATTTTGTGCCTGACCATCAAGCCCGTCGGCAAAAAGCTCCCCTTCCCCACCCTGCTCATCTTTATCGCGCTCGGCATGCTGCTGGGCGTCAACGGCCCGGCGCACATCGACTTTAGCGACTACGCGCTTACCGAAACCGTCTGCAGCACGGCGCTACTGTTCATCATGTTCTACGGCGGTTTTAACACCAATATCGATCGTGCCAAACCTGTCGCCGCACCGGCGGTACTGTTGAGCACGCTCGGCGTCGTCGTCACCGCCGGCATCACCGGCGTGTTCGCACACTTCGCGCTGGGCTTCGACTGGATCGGCGGCCTGCTGCTGGGATCGGTCGTGGCATCGACCGATGCGGCGAGCGTCTTTAGCGTGCTGCGCGAACACAACCTGTCGCTGAGGGGCGGCACCGACTCGCTGCTCGAGGTCGAATCCGGCTCCAACGACCCCGTCGCCTACATGCTCACCGCGGTGCTCGCGACCCTCGCGGCGGGCGGCAACATCGACATTCCCGTGCTACTGGCCAAGCAGATCATCCTGGGTGTGGGGCTGGGCCTTGCCATCGGCTGGATATCCAGCCGCCTGATTGAACGCGCACACGCAACGGCCGAGGGCGCGCAGACCATCTTTTTGTTCGCCGTGGCGATCGTCGCCTACGCGCTGCCGAGCTATCTGGGCGGCAACGGCTTTTTGTCCGTAAACCTGGCAGGCATTGTGCTGGGTGCGAGCGACATCACCGGCAAGGTCGAGATGGCGCACTTCTTTGACACCCTTACCGAGATGGCCGAGATGACGATCTTCTTCTTGCTCGGCCTGCTCGTGACGCCCGCACGCCTGCCGCAGATGCTGCTACCCGGTCTGGCGCTCATGGCGTTTATGCTCTTCGTGAGCCGCCCCATCGCCGTGGGCCTGTTGTTGGCGCCCTTTAAGACCAACCCTCGCCAGGTGGCGCTCGTAAGCTGGGCTGGCCTGCGCGGTGCCGCGTCGGTCGTATTTAGTCTTTTTGCCGTGGTGGCCGACGTTTCCGGCGGTCACGACCTGTTTGACCTGGTCTTTGTGATTGCCGTGTCGAGCATTGTGGTGCAGGGCTCGCTGCTGCCGGCGGTGGCGAAGAAGCTTGACATGATCGATGCGGGCGGCGACGTGCGCCGTACGTTTAACGATTACCGCGACGAGGACGGCATGTCGTTCGTCAAGCTTAAGGTGGGCGCGGGCCATCCGTTTGCCGGTCGCTCGCTCGCCGATATTGGCAGCGTCACGAACATGCTTGTGGTCCTGGTGCTGCGTGACGGTGCACATCCGGTGCTGCCCAACGGCGACACCGTGATTGAAGAAGGCGACCTTCTGGTTATGGCCGCACCGACGTTCGAAGAGCGTGCCGAGGTTACGCTGCGCGAGGTCACCGTAACACCCCACGGTCGCCTGGCTGGACAGCGCCTGCGCGACGTGCCGCAGGGCAAGCACCCCTTTATCGTGGTGATGCTCAAACGCGACGGCCAAACCATCATCCCGGACGGCAACACCCTCATATATGCCGGCGACGAAGCCGTCATCGCCACGCTCGCGTCGTAGCGGCCAAGGGGTTGCCGTCCCAAATTGGCTACATTTGAGCATCAATCGCCCCGGCTGGGGTCTCGTTGCGGACAATTAGCGTCTCTCAAAATTAAGTGAGTAGACTTTTGCCGAATCGCCGACCACGCCACCAAAGCACAAGTCTGTGACCTGCGGGTTTGTTGAAGCAAATTTGTCGGGTGCTCAGGATTTCCAATAAAGCCTACCCACTTAGCCAGCGAGCAGTCAAAATAGAACGGTCGCGAGCTTATCAGACTCCATTGCGACGGCTTATCGTGCATATTCGCGCAGCTGCGGGTGCAGACGCCCCTTCCCAAATTAGCTACCCTAGCCGTCGTCGACGGCAAAGTCGCGGAGGGCGAGGCCTTCGCGTTCGGCTCGGACCAGGAGCTCTTGAGGCGACTCGTCCTCGATATCCATCACATCGAGCATAGCGGCCGGAAAGCCCGCGCCCGCCGCACTCCCCGCACGGTCGAGCAGACTCTCGCGCAGCTGGTCCACATCGACTTCGATCTTCATGGTGAAACCTCCCGCAAAACCAGGCCCTTACTCGTCAGTGCCGAGCTCATCCACGGCAGCGACAAAAGCCGCCGCTTGCTTTTCGTCCATCCGAGTGGCCAGACGCCCCACGGGCTCATCGTAGGCAAACTGCACCTTATCGATAAAGCAATCCCAAGCACGCTCATCCACACGCACGGCGGCCTCGCAATACTGGCTGAGCTTTTTGAGTCCATACCAAAACGCATTCACATGGCGCATAGGATCCTCATCCAGAACACCATCGTAGCGACGCCCATTGAACTCGCGCATGCGTGCCACGGCAACCTCGAGCGAATCGCCGCCCTCGGTCGAAGCCTCATCCACAAGCTTGGGAATCGGAACCTCACGGCGAACATCATGCCTGGTAGCGCCATCGTACTCGCCCACCAGCACGTCTTCGTCAAGCCGAGAATCGTAGTCGAAATAGCTCGAGCCCCTGCAAGTCCCATGCGGCGAGCCCGTACCAAACGCGCAGAACAACCCGCCGTCGGCAACAATACGACGGTAGGTCTCAAACGACTTCTTAACCTGAGCGAGCAACTCGGAAAGCTCCTCGGCATCGCACGCCGTCTCGCACGCAACGCACGCAGACTCGGGCAACGATACCGGCTCCACCATGCTCCCCGCAACGCGGGCGGCACGCTCGGCCCGATACGCCTGCGCCGCCAAGCGTGCCCGCTGCGCAGCACCGCGCACGTTGGTAAGCTCACGCTCCAACGCCACGTCACCAGCAACATCATCGGCCACGTCGTTCACAAGCCCGTCAGCGTCCTGCGACCCCGTCGCACTCAGCTCAGATTCAAACGTCGCCGTGATCATGCCCGCAAGGTCCGTCGCATCGGCGGCACAACGCAACTGCTCCAGCTGCGTGCATAGCAGATCGGCATCCAGGGGCACAGCATCCACAACGCGCACGTCGCTCAGGCGCGCCACGTCCTGCAGCACCATGGCGCCGGCAGCATCGTACGCTGAGCGCACCCTGTCCGCCGTATTCGCACGCAGCTTTACCTCGATAAACGCAAGTGTCTGCTTCAGACGCGTCAGCAGCTCGGCCTTGTCCTCCATGCGCAAAAAGGCAGCATAGCGGCGCTCGATCTGCAGCGGGCCCACAACACCCGCCTGCTTGCGAGCGCGCGCAAGAGCCGCACCCTCGACACGGCGTACGTACCCGTCAACTGCCCGAATGGCAGACTCACGCGCAGTGTGCTCGGCAGCCTCGACGCCCCTAAGCACACCCAGCAGCTCGTGGGAGCGTGCTTTGCGCACCAACTCCCCACGATCGTACCGCTCAAGCGCCGCCTGGCGCTTGGCTACCGATTCAAAGCCAAACAGCTCGTCGAGCAACTCGCCAGCAGAACGCTCGCCCGCCATGGCAAGGCCTCCCTACTCGAACACGCCAACACGCCCGTGGGCGCACGCGCACGCAAGCCCGCTCGCCCGCACCCCTACAGATCCAGAGCCTTCTTCGCAGCGTCGACGGGATTGCCATCCATGTAGAACACCGGGCTCAGGCCCGAGATAATCTCGGACGACACGCTCTGCAGGCCCGCGATGGCGCTTAGCGGCAAAATCACACGCTTGGCACCGGCGTTTTTGGCCACGCGCATAATGTCCTCGAGCCCGCGGATCTCGTCCATAGAGCCCGACATGCGCAAGATTCCCGGAATCGCCAGCGCGGGCATCACCGGGCGATTGCACGCCGCGGAGCACAGGCCCACAAACTCGGCGAGCGAAACTTCTTCGGACAGGCCCTTGCTCTGCAGGTCGTTGTAGAACAACAGGTAATCCTTGGAGCCAATGTGCATGCCCGGCGCCACGCGGTTCGCCAGGTTCACAAAGTTGTCGAACGCGGCCTCAAGCGTATCGCGCACCGGCTTGTTAAAGGCCACGCCTTCGTGCTTAAACTTGCACTCGCCGGCAACGGCCTTGTTCTCCAGCTTGTACACGGCAACCTCGCCGCTCTGCGACCTGCCCACGCCAAACACATGGCCGGACAGCAGCGGCCCGTCGGGAATCAGGGTGTCCTCGGCCTGCTCGGGCACGCGCACCACGTGCACGTCCTGCGGGTTGTCGGCATCCATATAGCCCAGGTTAACGTCGATAAACTCAACGCCTGCCATAATCTTGAGCTGCTCCTTTACGCGGCGACGGCCCTCGATGGCGTAGTCCAACAGCCAGCGTACGTCGTCCTTGTCCATGGCCTCGTCGGGAAACAGCAGCTTGGCAAGGCCGCTAAAGGTCTTGCGCACGGCAATCTCGTCACGCTTGTTAAAGTCGCTGTTAAAGCGGAAGTAACGGTCGATATGGTGCGTAAAGTCCTTGCGGCGCATCTCCTTGCAAAACTCCGACAGGCAGTCGGTGATCAGGCCGTAATGCCCGGTCAGCAGGCTCGAGCGCATCTTGGGAATCTCCCAGCCCGGCAGGTAATAGTGGATACGGTCAAAGAAGGCCGAGTCGTTGTTAAACTCCGGCGGGAACGGATCAAACAGGTGTGTGGTCTTAAGGACGTTTTGCACGGTGTCGTTGATGTTGCCCTCAAAGACCATGGAGGCATCGGCGTTGATCTGGTCGCGGCCGCGCGCGTAACTGCCGCTCGCCATGTAGTCCTTCATGATCTGCACGGCGTTGGTGTCCTTAAAGCGCATGCCGGCGACCTCGTCAAACGTCACGCAATCCCAGTGGCCCACCAGACCCACGCGGTCGGCGCGCATGGAGTTCATACGGCCGAACAGGTTGGCCGTGGTGGTCTGACCGCCAGAAAGCAAGATGGCGTAGGGCGAGACCTCTTTGTAGATATGGCTCTTGCCGGTACCACGGGGACCCAACTCGCACAGGTTGTAGTTGCGCTCGATGAGCGGCACCATGCGCTCGATAAAGTGCAGGCGCTCCTTCTCGGAAAGCTCGCTAGACTCATAGCCAGCGGAGCGCAGCAGCATATTGAGCCACTCGTCGCGCGTAAAGTACTGGCGCTCGTCGACCATGGCATCCAGGTCCAGATTGGGCATCTGGATGGGCGTGAGCGACGCCACACTAAACGGAGAGTCCTCGGGTCCGCGCTTTTTGCGCTTGGCCTTGGAGCGGCGCGGCGCATCGTCACCAAAGACTTCCATGCCAAACTCGTCTTCCTCATCCAAGGGATGACGATACTCGATGCTCATAATGCACCAAATGCCGCCTTGCAGAATTTTGGAATAGTCGCGCACGTACTCGGCCGGCATCACAAACGGTTCGATGGTCAGATTGGCAAACGATGCCACATAGATGTCTTTGTACTCGTCGAGCTTGGCCGTCACCTTATCGATGATGGTAAAGCGGCCCAGCTCGCGAATCTTGGACTTAATGCGCTCGGACTCGTCGGGACGCACGTAGTTATCGGTAAGGATCCTGCGAATGCGGTCCAGGCCCTCTGCCACGGCATCCTCGTCATCGGTTGAGCAGTACATACCCAGCAGGTACTCCAGCACAAAGGTTGGTACATTAGCGCCGCGCTTCATAAGGGCCGTCAGGTCCTTGCGCACGATCTTGCCGGCAAAGTGCTCGAGCAGTTTGCCATCAAGCCCATCCATGTCGTAGCCGTCGTCCTCGGGAGCCTCGGCCACAGCCTGGTCATAGCCATCGGTCGAGGATTCATCCTCGTCGGGCACCGCCGCCTCAACGGGCACATCCACATCAATCGAGGGAACTTCCCACAGACCGTCGTCATGGCTATCAAACATAGGACACACTCCTAAAAACCAAAGTCAGCAACAGGGGCAAACGAAACAGCGATGGTATACGTCTCGCGCCAAACGATCTTGCCCGACTGGGCATCGCGGCAAACCAGCAAATGGGACGAGCCGGACCCAAACGACACACCCGCCTTAAGCGTAAAGCGAGCCTCGACCACGCGGTCCTGCGGGTTGGGCGAGGTCATGTCCGCATGCACGCGGGCAACATCGCTCACCTCGTTGCCGGTCTCATCGGTAAACACCAGCTCGTACTCGCACGGCAGCACCTTGCCCGTAGCGGCCTCCTCCTGCAGCAACTTAATGCCAAACAGCGAGTTGGTAACGCGGCGGCTCTCGCTCAGCACGCGCAGCTTCGCAGTCTGCGTATCAACGAATTCCTTTGAGGAGGCACTCAAGCGACGATACCCGACCACCGGCACCACGAGCTCCTGCAGGCTCACGCCGCCATGTACGTAGCCCTTGGTGCCGCCGGGGCGCTTGTAGTGCACGATCCCGCGCGGGGCCAAACCAACGTAGCCGCCGCCCGGCACCACATGGTCCATGTTCATGGCCAAATACGGGCTACCGTCCGCACCGTTGGCGATATCGGCCAAGGCGTCGCCCTGTGCGAGCACCGCATGGCGCTTGCCAAACAGCACTGGGTCGTCGGGCAGGTCGTTCTTGCCCAGGAACAAACATTCCGGCAGCTCGTTGGCCGTGTACAAAAAGCCATGGTCGGACGTGATCGTCACGCGGGCGCCCGGTGCGTCGGTGCACACGCGCTTGGCGATCGAGACCAGCTCATCCACGCTCTCGGCGCACGCATCGAACACATCGCTTTCGGTGGCGAGTTTCTCCCCCGTCGCGTCGATCTTGTTGTGATACAGGTACACGATCTCGCTGGACTTGAGCAGTTCCTTGCGGTCTGCGGCAGACATGTCCAGATACGCCGCGGCAGTCAGGGCGCGACCCGTAGGCGCGGCCTTCTGCAGCACCGCCTGGCGCTCGACCGTAGAACCCGTCGGCATATCATCGAGCAGCACGGCACCCGTTTCCATGTTGAGCGTCATGGCCTGATGCGGCAACAGCGCCGGCATGCCCATCTCCGTAATAGAGGGAAACATCGCCTGCACGCTACCCATGCGCACCTCGCCGCCGCGCTCGCGCTCCAAAGCGGCAGCCACGTCCTGCGCCACCTCATAGCGCAGCGCATCGCTAATCAGGACCACCTTGGCCTTGGCGCTGCCAGCATACGTGGGCAGCGTCTCCCAATAGAACAGGTCCTGGCGAGCGACGCCCTCAACATAGCCGGCATCGCGCCACTGCGTCTGGGCGGCATTGGCCCAGCACGCGTTGCTCTCGGTCAGATACCAGTTAACGTAGTTGTTCTCGGCCCATTCGACCGCGCGGCGCTCGGGGTCTTCCAGCAGGTCGACTCCGCGCAACTTGCAGCACTCGTTTGCCTGACGCAGCGCGCGATAGGCTGCATCCATGCGCCACCAATCCGAGGTATAGGCCTCCCACACCTCGGCCGCCTGGACGATGTGGAATCCGCCCGCATGGTCGCGCTTAAAGGCTGCCATGTCGGCCAGCGCCAAAAGCACCTGGTAATAGCAGGAGACATCGTCGTACCAGCACAGGTCGCGACGGGCCGCGGCAACACGACGGGCCTCATCAACGCGATCGGCACCCTGTGCCAACGAGGTGAGCAGGTCGCTCAAAATGGCCTCGTCAACGCACGGGAACACATCCAGACGCAGCAGATCGTCGGTTGACAGAGCGCCAAACACATGGCGCAGGCCGCACGCGTCCTGGACCAGCTCGCAAATCTCGCGCAGGTCATCAGACGCCGCAGCGTCGCCCGCCCATTCGCGGACGACCGCGATGCAATACGGCGCATAGGCAGGCGCAATATGGTTGGAGAGCATTTGCAGCGCAGCCGCCGGCACCAGCGATGCCGCGGCCGTGAGCAGCACATGGGCGGCAAAATCCTGCAGCGAATCGCGCTCGAACAACGCACCCTCAAAGCCCGTGCGCTGACGCACAAAGGCAGCAAGGCTGTCGGCGGCCTCAAACTTTTGCGCCAGCTCCGCCAGCGTCTCCGGGCCATCATGCAGCAGCTTAGTCAGGCACGCGCGCACAATAAACGGCATGGTGGCAGCACTGGGGCCCGAGCCGCCAAACATGGCGGCCAGCAGGCCAAGCTCAACATCGGCCGCACACGTAGGCGCGGGCATGCACTTGGAAAACTTTGCAACGCGGCCCTTGGCGGCAAAGAACGACTTGTGCGCCTGCAGCGCCTTACGAATATCCCGTGCGTTCGAAGCCCCCAGCTGATCGGCCAGCAGCGACAGATAGTCCGCCGAGAACTGATCGGCATACAACTCAACGTCCGCCAGCCAATCGCCCTCGAGGCTTCCACGTCCCTGCTGGCGATACACCAGCATGTCGCTCGTGGTGTCCTCGCGGGCGATAAGGCGCTTGACCTCAAACATATGCCCGTCGCAAGCCTCCACAAAGCGCACCGGACGCGGCAAGCGCTGCTCTACCGCTTCGCCAAAGCCGCCCTCAGCAAGCTCGGCAAACGTGGCGGCAAACTCGCCTTCCGCGTCGTGCCACACCACCACGCGGCGCTCACGGCAATCGGGCAACGGCTGTTCAAAGCGCGCCGCCAGCTCTTCAATTACATCGAACTTTGCCATCTAACAATCCCACTGTCATACCGGTCAAAACAATTCGCGTAACGCGTAATCACGTGTGCATTATTTTATCTTTGCCAGTACATCCTGGAACTTGGCATAGTTGACCTTAACACCGTCGTCCAGGTCGATCTTGATCATCTGATCGGCCAGGTGATGCAGCTTTTCCTCGTAGGCAACGGTCTCGGTCAGCTGATCCTTGAGCTTTTTGATGCGCTTAGTCAGCGCGACCTTCTCACCGCGCTCCGCCGTGGCCAGCGCGTCCTCGGCGTCGGCGATCTGCGAGCGATAGCGCTCCTGCTGCTCGTGCACGTAGTCGGTACGAATGCGCGCCAGCAAGTCGGGCGTGTAGCGATGCATGTACACCAGGGCCATAAAGCCGTTCTTTTTGCCCGAGTCGAACAGCCAGTAGATGGGACGTTTCTTATAGGTCTGGCAGTGGTCCTTAAAGAAGTCCTTCAAAAAGTAGGTGCGAATCACCTCGCGCGAGGTACCCTTGCCGCCGAGCGCCTCGGCAATAAAGGCAAGGTTCTGCTCGAGCGTCTCCTCGCCGTACACGGTGCGCACAAAGTCGATAAAGTAGCGCACGATGTCGTCGTCAAAGTACTCGTCATCGGTAATGGGCAGCACGTTGTCGCCATCGGGCATAAATGTCACGTGATCGGGATCGGGCATCTTGGCCAGATAGTCGTCGACCGTGGCGCCCTGATCGGCCAAGACCAGACCGTCCACGTCCAGCGAATACCGGCCAAACATGCAGCCCACGGCATAGCTCATGAGCGAAGCGATCTCGTCGCGCTTGGTGCGCACGTACTTGTTGCCCTTGTAGCTCTCGGGGATCTCATCGGCGGTATCGAAGATGCGCGCCACCGATACGTACTTGTCCTCGACCTCGATGGGCACCTCGCCCTCCATGTTGTAGATCTTGGCAAAGATTCGGTTGAGCTCCTCCTCGTTAGCGCGGAGCTGCTCAAAGCGAGCATTGACCTCGGCCTTGCGAGCCTCGTATTTATCGGCGAGCAACGTTGCCATATCTCTATCCCATCCAATCAGGACCGATTAAAAGCCCAATAAAACTAGCTAAGTCAACATAGACAAGTCTACCCGACAGCAAAGCAAATAGCGCCCCGTGCAGAGCATTCGCAGGCACCATTTTGAAGGTACGCCCACTACAGGCCGACCCCGCTTCGAAGCCAGTATGTATTAACTTACTCCACCAGCCCCACCATTTGTTGAGCAACAAGTGCGAGCGGTAACCATAACGCCACGACCGCAGCAGCCGGTTCGAGCCAAACAAACGTCTCGCGTAGACCCAGCGCGCAGCTTCTGCTATAAAGATATCGGTACCCTCGAATAAAGGGACCTCCAAGAGCCGGGGGCTTCCCCCGGCATTTTTTATGCGTAAAGTCGCCGCGACTCCTACTTCGCTTCCTTCGGGGCGCTTTCGAGTGCGTCGGCAATCGCCTCTATGCCCTCTCCCTGGCCCAGAATGAAGCACTTCCAGTCGATGTCCTGAGTATGGGCAAACTCATCGGCACGCGAGGCGCTAAAGAGCATCACGCGGCTCTTCTTCCACAACAGGGCGGGATGCAACTTAAAGTCGGTGCTCTCAATACAGACTACCGCGTCTTTGCGAGGCATCTCGAGCTTGCTGCTCTTGACCAACTCTTTCAGCTTTTGGATGTCGGTGATCTCCTGACCCACAGAACAGCTGTTAAGCAGGTCCTTCCACACGCGGAAGTACGGCTTGCCCTCATAGGAAGCCCCTTCAGCCACGACGGATGTCGATAGGCCGGTAGGCCGCTTAGCAACCGCATGCCTAACCTTGGGAGCCGCCTTGGCAGACTCGTCCGTCGGCTTCTCATCGATGCCCAGAACCTGAGCAACGTAGTCGTCATTGCCCAGGAAATACTCCTCGACCACGTCCCATCGCTCGGAATCGCTCATCGTGGAGCAGAAGAAGCCCCTAATAACCTTGGACGAATACTCATGGCGATCGTTAAGCTCGCGCAGTACGCCGTTGGAATATCTGCTGTCCGAAGCCAACGCTTTGACTTTCGAAGCGTCGTTAAGACGAATGAAGATTTCCGGATTGTCGCCGCCTTTTACCGTGTACGTGGCAAGCTTGAGAATCTCTAGGATCTCGGCCAGCGCATAGCGAGCGTCGAGAGCCTTGTTGTCCAGATAGCGCCTGCAATGTTTGCTGCCCTCGGAAGGCTGCAACCTTCCCAGTGTCTGGGTCAGATTACTCATGGCCGCCTGAAGCTCGCGCCCGATAACGCCATAGCGAACATCCTGCACGCGGCTATAGGTATTCCTCGCAGACTTATTGAATCGTTTGATGCATTTAAAGGATCGGTCGGATCCAAAGTGTCCGCCACCATCGACGGGGCGAACAAACGCATTCAGCAGCGCAGACGGCTTCTTAACCTCCAAAGACGTCCCCTCAAGCTGATGGGTGAGCTCTTTCGTAAACTCCTTCTCCGAAAAATCGCCCTCGCGCGCAAGGCTCATAAACGTCTTGCGCAGCGCCTCGGCAAATGCAGATAGCGTCGACGTCGCCCCATCAAACGTCATGGAGTAATTAATGTCGAGCGCAAGGCGGTTCGAAAGCGCAGGCTCCCCCGTCGGCGAACAAATCTTGCCCGTGAACAGTTGGCGCTTAAAATCGGCAAAGGTCAGCTCGCTAAACTCGTTGGCCCACATGTCGCCAACGTTGAGCTCATAGATTGCACCCATGTCCGAGATCTTGACGGCATGCTGCCCCGCGCGATTCTCGTAGCGCGTATGGGCCTCGCTGATCTTTCGCAAATACTTGCCGTAGGACGTGGTAAAACTACGCTCGGCAGCCTGTTCAATGCAAACAAACTGCTTGGTATACGACACCTTGGGGCGCACGACGATAACCGGGAAGTTGAACTTATCCTCAAGGTCGCGCGAGATCATCATCAGGGCCGATTTAACGCGATTGGTCTTGCGGTCCTCATCCTTCTCGTTCGTAAACAGGTAGGAGAACGTATTGGGCGATACCAGGAAGTTCTGACTGCGGTCTTTTTGCGGCGCAGAAGCATAGACCTCGTACAGCTTGGCCATGATCTCCTTAAGCTGCCACTGGCTAAACCTAGAGAGCGCATACAGCGTCTCGGAATAGCGAACGTCCTGCATAAAGAAGTCGATGCAGGCCTTGGCCCCCAAGCCGCGCTTGCGACCGCCACGACCAATTTCCTGAATATAGTCGGACAGATTGCCCGTCGGCGCATAGTGGTACACGGCATCGATGTCATCGATATCGATGCCCATGCCAAACGCCTTGGTGCTCACAAGCACCCTGCAGCTGCCCGACGCAAACGCGTCTTGTACGATCTTCTTGTACGCGGCATCTTTGCCGCCGTGATAGCCCAAGACCTTAGAATTAGAAACGCTGCGTTGATCGATGATCGCATTGACATGACTCTGATAGGGGCAATAGACAATGGCATGGCGGTTGTCGCGCACGGCCTTATCAATCCACTGCTCGGCGAGGTCGGTTTTTACCTCCTCGATGGGACCGGGCAGCTCGCTTTTGCTTCTCCAGACAATGTCGAAGGAGATGTCGTTACGACGAGGATTGCCCAGGAACGTCTTGCAGTTGCCAAGCTCCAGGTCGGCAACCGTATGCGAAACGACATCATCGCGCCCGCCGTAGACAGCCGTGGCGGTAAGGCAGAAGATCGGAAAGCTCATTCCGTTTTGCGGAGTTTAGACAGATACGGTCCCAGATACCAGTAGTCCGGGCGGAAGTCTTTACCCCAAGAGGTGACGGTGTGGACCTCGTCAATAACGACAAGACCGAGCTCGCGGCCGTTGAGAATTGCCTGGATCGAGGACTCCAGCAAGAGCTCTGGTGACAGGTAGATGATGGAGGCATCGCCGCTTTTAACACGGTCGAGGGACTCAAGCCGCTCACCATAGGGAATGTCCGAATTGATCGCAACGACATTCTTAACGCCACGTTTCCGCAGGTTGGCAACCTGGTCGATCATCAGGGCCTTCAGCGGCTCAATAACCAGCGCGACCAGCTGATATTTCCGAGCAAGATACAGCGCCGGAATCTGGAACAGAATGGACTTGCCCGCACCCGTGGGCGCCGTTACAAACACATTCCTGTAATCGACGGAGCCCGCATGGGCAGCCTCGGCCTGCTTTACGACAAACTCGGAGATAGCGCCCTGAGACACCGTTTCCATCTCGTTGTCAAAGTCGGGATTCTTGTAAAAACGAAGCTTCCTAAACGAGGCGTCCTTGCTCCAATAATGCTGAAGCACCGAAAGCAGACGTCCAGACTCCTCGACCTTTTCCTCTTGGTCTTGCTGCGCCACAAAGGAAACGGATAGACCCAGCGCATGGGTAACAGAAGCAACCGCCTCCAGAGCGGATCGATAACTCTCAAGTTCCCGAGCGTTCACCAAAACAGAAGCAGGGCCAGCCGTGCCATCTAGTAAGCCCAGACGGTATTCCAAAAACGCAGCCGACGAAACAGGGACGACGCCCTCAGAAATTGACGAAGCATCAACCAACGCTAAAGAAGCACGGTCAAACAGATCGATGACTTCCCACTCAGAAAATTCATCCGGAATAATCGGCGTTACAAGGTGCGCATTTCCAACCTTTACCGACTTGGCATAGTACTTAGAAAGCCCCGTCGTATCGGGTGTCATATCGTCAAAAGATGACTCAAAGTCATTGAGCAGCTCCGGATCAACGGGAGAAGGAACGCCCTCGCCATCAAGGAACAGGTTGTTCTGCACAACAACGATCTTGCCATCGAACAGTTCCTTAATCGTCCCGCGCAACTCAAGAAGCTGCTCAAACAGCATCAAGACGGGACCATCTGCCGAAAGAATCTGAGCGACAGCCAGCTTCTTTCGACGAGCAAAGTCAGAAGGAGAAAAGAACGATGCAGAATCGCTGGCCACAACCCCGGGAATCGAGCACTCATTACACGCAACGAATTCTGCGAGATGGGACGACAGACCACAAAAAGCAAATATCGTCGGTTGCGAACAATCCCTCAAGAGCTCGTCGATTTTACTATCGAGCGCCAAACTATTGCCATCGCAGTACTCGGTCATACTCTCCTCCTCCAACCAAACACCGCTATCAACTTAGCCCACCAGCCTCGCCATTTGTTGAGCAACAAGTGCGAGCGGTAGATATTGGACTACGACCGTTGGAAGTGAATAGATACCCGGGCTGGCGATGCAATAATTTCCGATTGTCGCGGAATAAAATAGAGGGCGTCCCCTAAAGAGAAGTCCTCTTGCAAGACGATCGAGCAGGTTTTCATTCATTTTTAGCCCCGCACCATCAGCTCCGGAAACCGTAGTGTCATCAACATGGACGAATACACCGTACTCGGTGCGCTTGACGCGCTTTTGACGGACCTAAAATCAATTCGCGCTAAGATTTCCACCTTTTGCGCAACTCTTCCGCGATTTGCCGATACGCCCCCTCGTAGTCGGAATCTTCAATTACAGAAACTGTGACGCCCAATGAGGCAAGGGCGTTCAAGCGGCATGTTTCTTGAAGACCGGATGATCGACCCTTAATTTGGGCCTTAAAATATGTAATCTCATTTGCATAGGCATCCAGAGATTTGCAAGGTGCAAATAGCGCTGCGCGCAAGGCCAAAAGCCACCAAATGTCGCTTTCACAATAGTCAAGCCCAAAACCAACTATCGCCACGTCATTGGTAAGAAACAATTCAGGCCAGATGTTCAGTGGTTCCTTTTGACCAGTAACCAAATCAACAAGCAAGGCATTGCCCGCATCCTCATTGGGATAGAACTCTTTCCTAATTTTCCCAATAAGCGCCGCATAGTGCTCATGACCCAAACAAAGAGTGTTTTTCCATTTATCTATGCCATGAGCGTGATAGAAATCACGATTACCGGACCTATATATGGGACCAAGAATGTTTCTCGAGTAGCCCGGATTAGACACAATGGCTTCAAGTTTATATTGGTTGTCAAAAATCCTGTCATAGTTCGTTGTAACCATATGGTCAAAAGGAAGATCACAAAAACAGCGATGCACCGAGTCGGAAGAGCACTGCTCATTGGAGACCTCCTCTACAATCATATTGCGAAGATCCTTATAGGGATCGACATGGCGTTTTCCCACAAGACAGCCACGTCGTGCAGCAAGTTGCTCAAATTCAATCGGAAAAGGAACGTTAGACCCTTCCGGCTCTTGGGAACCAAGTTTCCTCATGAGTTCAGACCAGCTAACGCCGCCCTTCAAAGTACGGTTAAGACCGTTTCCTAGAAATAAAGTTTTCCGCTTCATGTTATAACCCAATTCCGAGATAGAAAACATCAGCCAAATAATAGCTAGTGCTATCTACGGCCCTCTCCCAGCTCACTTTTCCTCGCTTCATATACAGCGCCGGTTGATTAAGAAGGGGCAATCGGCGCGCAAGTCTTAACGCAATGTTGCGCCCTTTTCATAGAAGTAAGAGCTCTCAATCCATTCACGTTCCTTGAATTGGTACCTGTAGTTTACGGTCCAAAGCGTGCCGTCAAGATCACTCAATCGGATAGATACAAACTTTGGAATCTTTGATACGTCACGACCAGATTGACCCAGCCTATTTTTATGACTGTCATTAAAAGCCTCGAATTGCCTTTTATCAATTTGAATAGTTTTTTCCTCAAATCCGTCAAGTGCAGAATATTGGCTAATCCCGCAAATATCTAAAATGCTGTACTTATAACCGTTCTTGTTGTTCAGCCGAACTAAAAAGGCATCCTCCCCATCTCTACTCATTTGAATCGAAATCCTTGGACACAGCGAATTTAGACGTTCCAGACTCTCGGTCTCTTTTTGCTTTAAAAACAGCAATGCGCCACCAATAATGCCAAGTGATACTCCCCAGAACCCAAGAACGGATTCGGAGCTAACTGCGGGATGACACAGTGGTATTGAATAGATAACCTGAACAAATAGGGGGCATACGAGCATGCAGGCAACGATAACAAGTAAGTAATTAGTGACAATCCAGCGCTTTAACTCAAAGAATCTCCGACTGAGGGCGCCATTCGTCTCAAGTCGTGGAGCGATCTTCACAGCACCTGCAAGAATACAAATAGCGAGAGCAAGAGGAAAAAGCCAGTCGAGGTACTTCACGCGGACTCAACCCAATCTACACCAACGGATGACGTTTGAAGTTCCATGAAGTTTCAGATGAATCCCAGTCACCCTTCGAAATCGAAACACACATATCGGAGATTTCCGGGCATCTATCAATGTTATCGGGCATCAACGGAACGCTTCCGACTGGCCCCGCGCTGTAATTAAGAGTCGGGGCGAGGAGCTCGAGCGCCTTTAGAACCACACTCGAATTCATATATGCGAGAACAGACGAAATGTCCTTTTCCTCGGGAAACATCGATGAACCGGCAGTGTTCGATAAAGCGCCCTGATCAGACAACCTGAAACCAGGCCTGCCCGACGATAACGCACTCCATGTAATGACCCTTTGAAATAAAACTGTGGACTTCTTAAATTTGCCGAACTAGCCTTCAGCTCCATTCCATCGAAGCCCCAATTGATAATCCAGTCGTTATTTCCGTACCACTTTCTAAAATCCCCACCCTTATCATGCGGCGCCCATTTTGAACCAGATTGGAGAAAAGAACGAGCCGAATCATATCCAATACCGAGTTTACTGAAATCAACTTCATGCCAGTAGCGCAAAAAACGATCATTGTCGCCCGTATCTAACCCTTTTTTCACAGGGACTTTTTTGGCAAGAGGGCCGGCTTCAAATGCGTCGAACAACCCGTCGCTGGCCCAGTAGGCTATGGGGGTGCCGGGGATCTGCCTGAAGGTCTCGGCGTCGCGGCGGTAGAACCAGCCGCAGTCGGGGTTTTTGATCGCCTCGAGGGCCTTGGGAGCCTGGACGGAAGCACCAACGAAGTTCGAAAGGCGCACGTAGCCGCCCTTATAGCCCTTGATGAATGAGTTGTGGAACGTGTAGGTACAGATGGGCACAGTCGCGCCAGCGAAGCCCGAGTACTCGAGCTGGATGAGAGAAGTCAGCGTTCTGTTGTCGATAATCTCGTTGCGGAGCTTCTCGTAGCTTCCGATGAACATCCAGACGAAAGGAGACATGACACCGCACTCGCCGTGGTCTTTGGCGAGATCGAACATGCGGACGACAAAGCTGGAGAACAGGTCGCTCTTGACGTCGGGGTAGCCCTTCTTGACCCACCTGGACATGAAGGGGCCGAAGCTGGAGCTGCCCATGTAGGGCGGGTTGGCCACCACGCAGTCGTGGCGGCGGGAGAGCACCTCGCAGGTATCGAGGGCGCGCCGGAGCCTCTCCCTGGAGCTGCTGCCGAACAGGCCGCCGTCGCCGGCGAGCGCCACCGCCTCGCGGATCGCGGCAAGGTCGGCCTCGCCCGGGG
>ENA-OQOA01000275-OQOA01000275.1-human-gut-metagenome-genome-assembly--contig:-NODE-275-length-24738-cov-6.196985_pt1 | contig 24738 bp, 23 predicted proteins | sample MGYA00242633_ERZ504888 | MGnify/ENA primary metagenome ERZ504888 (study PRJEB26092, sample SAMD00036372) | human gut metagenome | host: Homo sapiens | study: EMG produced TPA metagenomics assembly of...
CCGTACGGGCAGGGCGGGGCTCCTTATGGTGGTGCGCCGACTGCCGCGTACGGCGAGTCGCTCGCCGGGCCGCAGGGCGGCGCCGAGCCGTATGGATACCAGGCGGCGCCGTATGGGCAGGAGCCGGGAGCGTACGGACAGTCGGGCGCTGGCTCCGCATACAACCAGGGTGGGGCTCCTTATGGTCAGCAGCCTGAAGCCGGTCCGAACCCCTTCAGCCAGCCCGATGGCGGAACTCCGTATGGTGGCGAGGCGCCTACCGCCGCGTACGGTGAGCCGCTTGCCGGCGGTGCTCCGGGAGGGTACGGTCAGCCGGCCGCACCGTACGGCGGCGAGCAGCCGACCGCCGCGTACGGACAGCCATACGGCGCCAACCAGTACGGTGGCCCGCAATACGGGAACCAGCCGCCCGCAATCGCGCCGCAAGGCTACGGCAATCCGTACCAGCAGGAACCGCCGAAGAAGAAGAGCCGCGGCCCGCTCATCGCCGGCATCACCGCCGGTGTCGTTGCCGTCATCGCCATCATCGTCGTAGTCGTGCTGTTCGCCACCGGTGTCATCGGCGGCAAGAAGGACAGCAGCGCCGACGCGAAACCCAACACGTCCACCAGTCAGACGCAGGGCGACAGCAAATCCAAGAGCGACAGCTCCAGCAACGGCAACTCCGACGGATCCAGCAGCAACGATCTGAACAACCTTGACGACGCGTTGCAGAACGGGGCCGACGACACCAACAACGATCTCAACAACGACAGCTTCAACGGATCCTCCAGCTCCGGCAAGCCGTCACTGGAAGAGTTCGTCAACTCCAGCGAAATCCAGTCGCAGCTCGACAGCATGACCTCGTCGTACCAGGGCATGGGCATCAGCATCAAGGCGTACGCGGAAGGCAACACGCTCGTGTACGACTACACGCTGTCTGACACGTACAGCAGCATGGGCGACATGATGACGTCGAGCCTTGACGGGATGGACAGCACGTTCAAGTCGGTGGCGCAGACGCTCAACGAAACCTGCGACACCGGCGGCAACGCCAAGGTGCGCGTGTACCTGCATACCGAAAGCGGCAAGACGCTGTTCGACAAGAGCTACACGGAGTAAGCGGGTCCAGCTCGCGAGAATCCGACAAGGCGGGACGGCCATGATTGGCCGCCCCGCTTTTCGTATGCGCGTTCTTCGTAAGGATTGCACTCGCACTGGTTTACACTGGTGGGTATGAGAATCGCACGTTTTTCACTCAACGACAAGCCGCGCTATGCCTTCGTCCAGCAGGACCCGGCCGACGGCAAGGACTACCTGATCGAACTGGACGGATACCCGTTCGGAGCCGCGCCCGTCAAGCCCACAGGGGAGCGGTACGCGCTCGACGCCGATGGGCTGAGGCTGCTCGCGCCGGTGATTCCCTCCAAGGTGTACGGTCTCGCCAAGACTACGAGGCGCACGCGCAGTTCATGCACGAGAGCGGGCACTCCGAGATTGCTCACGCGCCGGAAGACATGGTGATCTTCTCGAAGCCTTCCACGTCGGTGATCGGGCCGGACGATCCGATCGTCATCCCGTCGTATTCGAACGATATGAACTTCGAGCCCGAAGTGGCGGTGATTATGGGGCGTATCGCCAAGAACGTGCCGGTCGAGAAGGCCATGGACTACGTGCTGGGCTTCACGTGCGTCAACGACGTGACGCTGCGTGACCTGCAGGGGCTGGATCCGATGTGGACGCGGGCGAAGGGCTTCGACACGTCCTGCCCTATCGGCCCGTGGATTCAGACCGAGCTGGACTGGAAGGACGCGAAGATCTCCTTCACGCTCAACGGCGAGGACGTGCCGATGGCAAGCGGCACCACTGCGAACCTGATTCACGGCATCCCCGAGCAGATCGCCGCGATTTCCTCGTTCTCGACCCTGCTGCCCGGTGACGTCATCATGACCGGCACCCCGAACGCCTCCGGTCACCTCGATCCCGGCGACGAGCCCATCGTCCACGTAGCCGGCATCGGTTCCCTCCGCAACGTGGTCGTGCGCGGCTAGGCGACAGCACATTGTGCTGTCGCGGCGCACGAGCCGAGCGACAGCGAGGCCAGATTGGGTCGGTCGCAGGCCGTCCGAAATTGCGGGACCGTGCGCGGCATTGCCCGTCGCCTCGACCGGGACGTTGATGATTGGCTCGGGGAATCCATACCGTTTGAGCGGCAGGCGCAAGTGGGTCTCGGCCGGGGAATCGGTGTTTTCGCGAATCTGGGTGAGTGCCCTGATGCATTGTTTTTGCCCCTGGAACGAGTCGCATGAGTGGATGAATTTTCTGAGTTCGGCCAGAGTGGTCCGTCTGCGTGCGGGGTCGCGGCATACCAGCGAGTCGCCGAATTCTATGAGGTCTTCGAGGGACAGCTCTTCGGCCGTTTGGGCGAACAGCGCCTCGGGGGAGGTGCATAGGAGCCCATGCACCTCGATGGTTGCGCCCGAGGCGTCCGTATTGGGCCATACGCGGGGAATGATGTCTTTCGCGCGCGTCCGCCGCGTGGTTTTGAACGTGACAGTCGCTGCGGTGCGGTTCTTCGTTGATCTCAAACATGACCGCTCTCAGAACTCGCAGATACGAGAACTGTTTTGGCGGAAAATGGCGGTTTCGGGTTTCGTATCTGCGAGTTTTGAGAGTGTGTCGCACGGATTCGAGTTATCCACATTGCGTTTTGGCGCTTCAAAATCAGTGCAAAACTTGAGTCGCGTGCGCTCAACTTTCGGGAATAGAATGGGTGCCGAATCGGTTGTGCATATCAGACACAGACGGAAAGCGCTGTGCGGGGCGGTTCGGATGTCGTGGGCCGCGGCCGCCAAGGCGCATGAGACATACGGAGGTTGATATGGAACAGAAGTTCACCACCATGGCCCAGGAAGTCATCGGTGATGCGATTCAGAGCGCGTCTGCCGCGGGCAACGCGCAGGTCGAGACACTGCACGTGATGGATGCGCTGCTGCGTCAGGAAAACGGCGTGATTCAGGGACTGATTCAGGCGGCGGGCGGCAACCCGCAGGCGATTGGCGCCGCGGTGCGCAATGCTCTGGTCAAGATGCCGGCGGCGAGCGGGTCCACCACATCGCAGCCGCAGGCGAGCCGCCAGCTGACGGCGGCGCTGGCACAGGCCGAGAAGGAGATGCAGCAGATGGGCGACGAGTACGTCTCCACCGAGCACCTGCTCATCGGCATCGCCGCATCCGCGCCGAACCAGAGCGCGGACATCCTCAAGGCGAACGGCGTGACGGCCGCGGCGCTGCGCAAGGCCGTCCCCGGCGTGCGCGGCGGCGCCAAGGTCACCAGCCCGGACGCTGAGGGCAGCTACAAGGCGTTGGAGAAGTACTCCACCGATCTGACCGCCCGCGCCAAGGAGGGTAAGCTCGACCCGGTGATCGGGCGTGATCAGGAGATCCGCCGTGTGATCCAGATCCTGAGCCGCCGCACCAAGAACAACCCGGTGCTGATCGGCGAGCCCGGCGTCGGCAAGACCGCCGTCGTGGAGGGCCTCGCCCAGCGTATCGTGGCTGGCGATGTGCCGACCACGCTGCAGAACAAGAAGCTCATCAGCCTCGATTTGGGGTCGATGGTTGCCGGCTCGAAGTACCGTGGCGAGTTCGAGGAGCGCCTCAAGAGCGTGCTCAACGAAATCAAGAACGCCGACGGCCAGATCATCACGTTCATCGACGAGATTCATACGATCGTCGGCGCTGGCGCGGCCGAAGGCTCGATGGATGCCGGCAACATGCTCAAGCCCATGCTGGCGCGCGGTGAGCTTCGCCTGATCGGCGCGACCACGCTGGACGAGTACCGCGAGAACATCGAGAAGGACCCGGCGCTTGAGCGTCGTTTCCAGCAGGTGTTCGTGGGCGAGCCGAGCGTGGAGGACACGATCGCGATTCTGCGTGGCCTGAAGCAGCGTTACGAGGCGCACCACAAGGTGACGATCGGCGACGACGCGCTGGTCGCCGCCGCGACGCTCTCGAACCGCTATATCTCCGGCCGTCAGCTGCCCGACAAGGCCATCGATCTGGTCGATGAGGCGGCAGCGCACCTGCGCATGGAGCTCGACTCCTCCCCGGAGGAGATCGACGAGCTGCAGCGCAAGGTCACGCGCTACGAGATGGAGGAGATGCAGCTCAAGAAGGCCGAGGATCCGGCCAGCAAGGAGCGCTTGGAGAAGCTGCAGAACGAGCTCGCGAACACTCGCGAGAAGCTGAGCGGCCTCAAGGCCCGCTGGGATGCGGAGAAGGCCGGCCACAACAAGGTCGGCGACCTGCGCGCCCAGCTGGACGCCAAGCGCGTCGAGGCTGACAAGTTCACCCGCGAGGGCAACCTGGCCGAGGCGTCGAAGATCCTGTACGGCGAGATTCCGGCGATTCAGAAGCAGCTGGACGCGGCCGAGAAGGCCGATGCGGAAGACGGCGCGACGGGCGAGACCAAGCCCGAGCCGATGGTGCCCGACCATGTGGACGCCGATTCGGTGGCCGGCATCGTCTCCGAGTGGACCGGCATCCCCGTCGGTCGCCTGATGCAGGGCGAGAACGAGAAGCTGCTGAGCATGGAGGACTACCTCGGCAAGCGCGTGATCGGCCAGAAGGAAGCGATCGCGGCGGTGAGCGACGCGGTGCGTCGTTCACGCGCCGGCATCAGCGACCCGAACCGTCCGACTGGCTCGTTCCTGTTCCTCGGCCCCACCGGCGTGGGCAAGACCGAGCTCGCCAAGGCGCTCGCCGACTTCCTGTTCGACGACGAGAAGGCCATGGTCCGCATCGATATGTCGGAGTACATGGAGAAGGCGTCTGTGAGCCGTCTGATCGGCGCCGCGCCCGGCTACATCGGCTATGAGGAAGGCGGCCAGCTGACCGAGGCCGTGCGTCGTCGTCCGTACTCGGTGGTGCTGTTCGACGAAGTCGAGAAAGCTAACCCCGAAGTCTTCGACGTGCTGCTGCAGGTGCTGGACGACGGGCGTCTGACCGACGGCCAAGGCCGGACTGTGGACTTCAAGAACACGATCCTGATCATGACCTCGAACCTCGGCTCGCAGTTCCTGGTGAACCAGGACATGGACGCGGACGCCAAGAAGAAGGCCGTGATGGACGCGGTGCACATGAACTTCAAGCCGGAGTTCCTGAACCGTCTGGACGAGATCGTGATGTTCCATCCGCTGACCCGTGAGGAGCTGGGCGGCATCGTCAACATCCAGGTCGCTCAGGTGGCCTCGCGTCTGACGGATCGCCGCATCAAGCTCGACGTCACCGACGCGGCTCGCGAATGGCTCGCCAACACCGGCTATGACCCGGCGTACGGCGCTCGTCCGCTGCGCCGTCTGGTGCAGACCGAGGTCGGCGACCAGCTGGCGCGCATGCTGCTCGCCGGCAAGGTACACGACGGCGACACCGTGCTCGTCGACCAGACCGGTGGCGAGCATCTGGAACTCGGTACCATGCCCGAGGATCCGGATGCCGGTTCCGATGCCGACGTCACGGTCGAAGACGTCACCGAAGACAAGTGATGGCCGGGTGATGGCCGCATAATGACTGAGCCGCGATGAGGGGAGGCCGGGCTCAATACCCGGTTTCCCCTCAATGCGTCATAAGTGCGTCACGCTGTGCGGGTCGCGTCACGCGGCGAGCGCTCGCACAGCGTGACGGTTCGTGAGAAGCCTTATTTTTCAACGTTCTTGGAGTATGCGTCACTCTGTGCGCTCGCTCTGCGTGACGTGACCCGCACAGCGTGACGCTGCATGGTGCGTGTGTAGGCGCTGTGGTGCCCGGATTCGCGCGTAAGTCCGAACGCGCCGCGACCCCTATTCGCCGACCGCGGCGCGCTGCTCCACGAACTCGCATCCAGCTATCGCGCGGGCCATGGCGTCGCGCATGGTGGACAGGAACACGCCGTCGCGCGTGAACGCCAGCGCCTGCACCTCGATGCCGTACGGCGAAAAACCGGTGAGCTTGACGAGTGGTTCGCTGCCGGGTTGCGCGAATTCGGCGGTGGCCGTGGCCACCGCGCGCTTCACTGCCTCTGTCACGTGCGCCGGGTCGCTGCCGGCCTTCGCGGTGAACGTCATCGTCACGCATCCTTCATTGGACGGCGTGAGCTTCTCCAGCGACGCGGTGTTGAGCACGGAATTGGGTATGACCATCTCGTTGCCGTTGCGCTCGCGCACCACCGTCTGCCGCCACGTGATGTCCTTGACCACGCCGGCCGTCCCCGCGACCGACACCAGATCGCCCGGCTGTATCACCTTGCCGAGCATCAGCCCGAAGCCCGAGATCACGTTCGCCACGGTGTCTTTCAGACCCAGCGACACGGCGATGCCGCCGACGCCGAGCGCGGTCATCAGTGTTGTCGGGCTGATGCCGAACACCGGCTGCAGCACGATGGACGCGGCCAGTATCCACACCAGCACGCGCATGATGTTGATGAATATCGACGCGCTCGGCATGTCCGTCCGATCCAGCACCTTGCGCATCACCCGTGCCAGTCCCTTGGTGATCAACAGCGCGGCGACGATCGCCACCAGCAGGAAGATGATTTTCCCGACGTTCGCCTCGAACCATTGCAGTATCTGATCCATGTCGCCTCCAGGGTCGCGTCCGCGTCGCGCACCCCGCGGCGGCGACTGCTCTGCAAGCCACTTTAGTGGGCGGTTTTGAAATCTCCTGGAATGTCGCCTTTGAAAATGCGGCTCCAGTAGGCCAGCATGTTCTCCTTCGACATCGACAGGTACACTCCCATGGCGAGCACGGCGACATCCTCGTTGAGCAGGTCGTCGACCGAGAGTTTCTTGCTCAGCTCCGGCCACCGCCGCAGCACCGCGAGGATACCGCCGACGGTGAAGTCGAGCATCAGGTCGGTTTCAGATCCAGGTTGTCGGCGTCGAGCTGGAGGTCGTTGATGATCATCAGACGGCCGAAGTCCTTCAGCGACTCGATGAGCTCGGGCGAGCTATGGCTGCCGGCGAGCAGTGCCAGACGGTCGAGCCGCTGCCGCTGAACTGGGTCGTTCATCACCAGGGAGCATTGGCGCCTCCATTCGATGTCGGGATTGAGGTCGGCGCGTGGCGCCTGCACGGTCGAATGCTCCACGGCGTGCATGATCGCCGAATCGGCCAGCTCCGGCAGGCTGGCGTAATGGTAGTAGAACGAGTTGCGGTTGACATGCGCCTCGCGTACGACTTCGGTGACGGTGATCTTGCGGTATTCGTGGTCTGCGAGCAGCTCCCAGAACGCGTTTTCGAGGCGTTCGGTCGCGGAGAGTATCTCGGAATCCTTGCGTGGGCGCGGCATGATGGTTCCCTTCCTGCGTGACGTGCGGCTATCGTTTATTGGGCACTATGTCTATATGTGTGATATGGATTATTGTAGGGCGGATCGTGAGGCGGATGATCGGAAAATAGGCGAACTGTCCATTTTTCTCGGTTGGCGAAACAGGGTTCGGGCACGAGACGGCTACCGCGAGGAACGGGACCGGACCGCGGCCATGAGCAGCCCCATCGCCTCGATCAGATGACGGCGATCCGCCTCCGACAGACCCACGAACGTGTTGATCATCGTGGGAACGGCCTTCAGGCCGGCCGCCATGAGATCGGAAATGCTGTCGGCATGGCTCGACCGCAGCACGGAGAACAGGGCGTCCACCGCGCGCTCGCGGTCCTCGGTGCTCAGCGATTCCAGCCAGCCGTTCAACGACCGGTTGAACAGCTGGGAACTCGGCGACACCTGCGGCAGATATTCGAAATCATTGCCCGAGACCTGCCAGGAGAACGTCAGATGCTGCATCACGCCCTTCTGGTCGGAGCGTACAACCCGCATCGGCTCGGGCGTCTCCAGAATCATGCCGACAATCGAGGAGTCCGGTACGATCTTCACGATGAGGGGCATGACGCTCCGATACGGATCGCTGCCGACGATCTGCGACGGGAACCCCGGCCCGTCCAGCGAATACACCGCCGTGACACGCCGCTGCACCGGCTCGGGCGCGTTCATCGCCGCATACACGGCCAGATTGCCGCCCTTGGAATGCCCCAGCAGCACCATCGGGCCGCGCCACAGGCGCGCCACGGCGCACACATACTCACATGCCGCATGCTGTGCGGGCACCGGGTAGCGAAACGCCATGTTGAAATCCTCTTTCCAACCCACGAGCGAGTCGTCCGTGCCGCGGAACGCCACCGCCAGCGTGCCGCCCGGCAGCAGCATGGTCACGGCAGCGAACTGCATCTGCTGTTCCTCGCTGAAATGCTCATCGGATGCGTCCACGCGAACGCAGGCAAAGCGCGGATTGACTCCGATGGCGGCGTACAGCTCCTGCGTCAGGCGCGGGTCGGCGAGGCCGTTATGGCCGCTCTCCACATGAAAATCATCGGGGGTCAGCGCCTCCGACACCGAAGCCAGCGTTGCGTCGCCGAACTCCGGGGCGGCCAAATGGCGAATCGAGCGCACCGGATGGCGCACGTCGATGCTGCTCAGACGTCTGCGGAATGTGCCGGATCGTGCCTCGACATCGGCCAGAGTCCGCACGCATGCCGGCATGTCCTGATAGACAAGCGACGCCAGCACCAGCGCGTCGACGGCGTTGAACGGTGCGTCGACGCCGAACGGGCGGGTCTCGGAACGTGCATAATCGATGATGTTGGGCGTCGTGCGCCTCCTTTCCGCCGCGGCGGGGCTATGCTTGTCGTCCGGAGCCGCTAAGGGCCGGGCGGGTGACCGGTTACCCGTCAATATACCCGGTTCCCAACCCGCGCGAACCCAACAACAACCGGCGACATGCCCTGTTGTGCGTGGTCGGTGGTAAAAACGAAACCAGAGTCCAACGGGGAGGTTGTGCCATGATCAACGAAACATACAAAGCCATGCTCGGCGGCAAATCGGTCATTCGAACCCTGAGTGAATACGCGACCGCAAGGGGCACCGAAATCGGATACGACAGCGTGTTCGACTATTCGCTGGGCAACCCGAGCGTGCCGTGCCCGTCCAGCTTCACCAAGGCGATGATCGACATGTACGAGACCGCCGATCCGGTCGCGCTCCACGGATACAGCCCGTCGCTGGGCAACCCGGAGGCGTGCCGCACCATCGCCGAAAGCCTCAACCGGCGTTTCGGCATGGATTACACGGCCGGCCACATCTTCCCGACGACGGGTGCCGCCGGTGCGCTCGCCCACGCGCTGCGGGCCGTCACCAAGCCCGGCGACGAAGTGCTCACGTTCGCGCCATACTTCCCCGAATACCATCCGTATGTCGAAGGCGCGGGCGCGCGGCTGACTGTCGTGCCCGCCGACATCGAGAGCTTCCAGATCAACTTCGCGGCGTTCGAGGCGGCGCTGAACCCCGAGGTGACGGTCGTGCTCATCAACACGCCGAACAATCCCTCCGGCGCGGTGTATTCGGCCGAAACGCTCGACCGGCTCGCGGGTATCCTGCGGGCGAAGCAGGCCGAATACGGTCACGACATCTTCCTGATCAGCGACGAGCCCTACCGCGAGATCGTGTTTGACGGCGGCACGCAGCCGTACCCGGCCAAGTTCTACGACAACACGCTGACCTGCTACTCCTGGTCGAAGTCGCTGAGCCTGCCGGGCGAGCGCATCGGCTACGTGGCAGTCAACCCGCGGGCGACCGACGCCGAACTCATCGTGCCGATGTGTGGGCAGATCTCACGCGGCACCGGCCACAACTGCCCGAGCTCCAGCATGCAGCTCGCCGTGGCGAAGATCATCGACGAGACCAGCGACCTGAGCGTGTACGAGACGAACATGAACCTGCTGTACGATGCGCTGACCTCGATCGGCTTCGACGTGGTGCGCCCGGGCGGAACGTTCTACATCTTCCCGAAGGCGCTGGAAGCCGACGCGAACGCCTTCTGCATGAAGGCCAAGGAATACGACCTGATCCTGGTGCCGTCCGACAGCTTCGGCGTGTCCGGGTACTTCCGCATGGCCTACTGCATCGACACCGACAAGGTGAAGCGGTCGATTCCGGTGCTGGAGCGCTTCGTGCGCGAGGAATACGGATTGTAGGCGAAACCGCGCTCTCAAAACTCGCAGATACAGCCCCAAAATGTCGATTCTGGGGCTGTATCTGCGAGTTTTGAGGGCGCGTTCCGTCTAAGAGCATCCAGAAAGCATCAGAAAACATTCGGAAACCGTTCCGCAAGGTTGCAGGACGGTTCAACGTCAGGCGCAGGGGCCGCTAGGAAAGCCGTCGTTCAATGGAGTCAATCCAAGGAAAGGACGACGACCATGCAACCCCATGACATGCAACCCCATGCGAGCCCCGGCGGCTCGCGGCGGCGTCGACCGCCGGTAATCGCGACGAGGCGGATGGTCGCCCTCACGGGTGGCCTGTGCGCGAGCCCCGGCGGCATGGTGCTGATTCGGCACCTCTCGGCCGGTTCCGCTGGCCCCGCCTCAACCATGCAGCCGCCGAGCGGCAACTTCGGTGGCGGCGCCAACACCATGCAATACGACTATTCCGGCAGCTACTCGGTGTCGCTCACCGTCGGCGAAGACTCCACCGCCGTCATCGACGGTACCGACATCACCGCCTCCAGCTCCGGGTCGAACGGCGTCTTCGCCACCGATTCCGGAACGGCGCTCGTCAACGACACATCGATTGAGACCATGGCCGACAATTCACGCGGGCTGGACGCGACCTACGGCGGCACGATATCGGCGAACAAGATCACCGCGGACACGCAGGGCGGCCACAGCGCCATCGTCGCCACCGATCGAGGCGGCGGATCGATCTCTCTCGCCGATGCGACGCTGAGCACCGCCGGCTCCGGCTCCCCGCTGCTGTATTCCACCGGCGACATTCAGGTGAACAACGTCTCCGGAACCTCATCCGGCAGCCAGATCGCCGGCATGGAAGGCCTCAATACGATCCTGATCAAGGATTCGACGTTGGAAAGCACGGTCACCGGCAAAACCGCATCCGACCCGATCGCCAATGGCACCATCATCTACCAGTCCACCTCGGGCGATGCGGAAGCCAGCACCGGCGAGCACGCCACGTTCCAGTCGGTCGATTCCACACTCAGCTCCGCCATCGGATCAGGGTCGATGTTCTACTTCACCAACACGACCGCCGATGTGGTGCTGCAGAACACTGAGCTTGATTTCGACACCGACGCGGCGACGCTCACGGACAACGCGGCGGCCGGCTCCGGCACGGGCACGGCGAGCGACGCCCCCATCACTGTGAATGTCGACGGCACGTCCACGTGGGTGGTGACGAAGGATACGACCATTTCCGCGCTCAACGTCGCTTCCGGCGGCGACGGCAACACCGTCACCATCGTGGCGAACGGCAAGACCGTGGTCTCCGGCAGCGGCGACGTGACCGTCACGGTGACCGGCTCGTATTCGACCTCGGTCTCGGCCGGGAGCGACACGGAGCTGTCGAGCGACACCATCGACCGCAGCGAGTTCGACAGCCGGTTCGGCACATCGACAGCGTGGACGATGGCATAACCATGGCGGCGTGCCAGACATCAACATCAGCAATCACTTCATCAGTCAGTTTTCAAAGGAGTCATCATGACCAGCAACAACAGCAACAATGTCAACAATGCGAATGGCGGCGAGAGCGGCAACGGCGCGGATGGTGCCATCGAGGGCGTCGCTATCGAGGCGGCGGCGAACTTCACCGGTTCGGAGCAGCGTCAAGCGGCTGTGAATGACGCCGCTGTGGCTAACGGTTCGGCGGGCGGCTGGGGCGTGGAGCCCGGTTCCGCGGCTGGTCGGGCCGATGGTGGCCGGGCTGCGGCAGACAACGGCGGTACAGACGAGTATGCGGGGAATCGTGCGGCTGGTCTGGGAGGCGCCGAATGGGCTGCCGGGGCCGGGGCTGCTGGATGCGGAACCGCCGGATACGGCTCGGCTGGGTATAGGCTCGCGGCAGCTCCGGGCAGTTCCGGCTATGCGCCGAACGGTCCGATGCCGAGGAGCTACGGCGAGGGATCGCGTGCGGCGTGGTACGTGCAGAATGCGCCGACGCAGGCAATGAATCCGCAGCCGGGGAATATGCAAGCGGTGAGTGGCCAGAACATGAACGCGCAGGGCGCGAATATGCAGGGCGCGAATACACCAGATGCGAACGCGCAGGGCGGCCGGATGCCGTTGTGTGCGGATTGGAACGGCCGGGGGCCGGTGCCTGGAGCAATGGGCGGTCAGGTCCCGACACTGAAAGGCTCGAAGGGCGGCGAACACGCGTTGAGCGGTAAGACGTGGGCATTGCTCGCCGTGGTGTCTCTGGTCTGTGGCCTCGTGGGCGGCGTCGGTGGAGCGCTCGCGGTGAACGCGCTGACCGACGACGAAGATGGCACGGGCAGCAGCCAGCAGATGCAGATGCCCGGAGGCATGGGGCAGCTGCCCAGCGGCGGCCAATTCGGCAATGGACAGTCTCAGCAGTATGGTGGCTCAGGGGAGTCGGACAGCCAGCTCGGCAGTGGTTCCAGTGGCTCCGGCAGCAGCTCCAGCGGTTCCGGTTCCTCGTACAGCTCCGACGGCAGTGATGTGACCACAATGTAAGCCATGAGCCGGGCAAGGCTCAGCGCGAAGTGAAAGCGTTCAACCGCAATCGCTGCCCCCCCCTATCTGCCCCATCATCCTCGTCAAATTACGGGTTGAAATAGCCGTTCTGGGCAATTCCCCGTGCGAAATCGCCGTTTTGAGCTCGAAAAACGGCGATTTCGCACGGGGAATCACGGATTTCGGCTATTTCAACCCGTATTTTCGCGTTCTGTTCGCCCTCCACAGCCCGTAAATGGCCCAGCCGGTCGGGCTTTACGGTTCATCCGGCCAGCGCATCGCTGATGAATCGGTCGACTGTCGACCAATGCGGCCCTTGCCTCCTCGGCTGCATCACGGCGCACGCCCTCCAGCTTGGCGCCGGGAACCTTACCGGCCCTGACCAGTTTCATCATCGAAAGCGGCGCCTGCGTGTCAAGGACGAATCGGAACATGAACGCCGACGTGGCCAGCGTCAACGCGCCTGCGGACGCCGCGGCGATGTCGGTGATTCGGCATCCGCGCCGTACCCGGCCGGCGCGTCGCGAGCGAAATGAGTCATGCCGATGCGTGAAAGCAGCCGGCGCAAACGCATCGCAGCTTCCCTGCGGATACCCTGTGCCGACTGGATTCCAAGCCGGCTGCACGGCCCAAGCGCGGCCGGCATGCCCGGGAAGAGCGCGAAAGGCGAAAAATCCTCACGACCTCTAGCGAACCGCGCGAACGGTTGTTAGTGTTGATGCACAGACGATTTCGGTTGCCGCGGCAGGCGTGCCGTCGGCTGATTGACGCGGCGTGCCGAACGCCGCAATACCGCTTGATGCGCACCAGACGTAGAGCGGCGGTCTCCAAAACCGCAGGTCGTTGGTTCGCAGCCAACCGCGTATGCCAGTCACTTGTTTTTCGGGGTCTGCCTCCGCCGACGCCCCGACCGGGACGCTTCGTGTTCCATCCGTCTATCGTCTCCGGGAGCCAGCCGCGCGTGCGGCCTATCATGGCGTCGGGTTCGGGGAGCTTGAGGTTGAGCAGGCCGCCACTGGTTATGCCGAGGCGTTCGGCGACCTGCTTGACGCCGAGAGATATGCAGTCCGAGAACACGCGACACGCAGTGAATCTTAACGACCGCAGGACTAGGCAAACAATAAATGGCACTACGTGGATGCTCATACACCCACTGCCACCTGCCCGTCACCCGCGGCCAAGCACGGGACCTCGGACATAACGACCGGCGCGACGGATACAACGGACCCGAACACGCGAGCTGCAACCGCAAAGCGGGAGCAGCCAACAGCAACCGCATGCGCGAACACTGGAACAAGCAAACAGGAAACAACGTGGCGACTGCAGGCCGGGTGAGCCTACTTCTTCTTCGGCACGTAGATCACAGTGTCGATCAGTTCTCGGTAGTGCGCGACGATCTGCGCGCGGCGGGTCTTCAGGCTGGCCGTCAGCATGCCGTTGTCTTGTGTGAACTCGTCGGGCAGAATCTCGAACTTGCGGATCGACTCGGCGCGAGACACGCCCTCATTGGCCTGATTCACCGCACGCTCGACTTCGGTGTGCACGATCGGATTGCGGGCCAGCGACGCCAGGTCGGACTCCTCCTGAGCGCCCTGCGATTTCAGCCACGCGTTCGCATCGGCGAGATCCAACGTGACCAGCGCGGCCACGAACGGCTTCCGGTCGCCGATGACCAGGCACTGGTTCACAACCGGCGATGTCATCACGGCGGCCTCCAACAGGCCGGGGGAGACGTTCTTGCCGCCGGCGGTGATGATCAGATCCTTCTTGCGGCCGGTGATCGAAATGAAGCCGTCCTCGTCAATGTCGCCCAGATCGCCGGTGTGCAGCCAGCCGTCGACGATCTGCTCGGCGGTCACATCGGGATGGTTGTGGTATCCGCGGCAGACCAGATGGCCGCGTACGCACAGTTCGCCGTCGTCCGCGATACCCGCGGTGACGCCGCTCATCGGCATGCCGATCGTGCCGATCCGATTGTTCTCCGGCAGGCTCACGCACACCGGCCCGCAGGTCTCCGTCATGCCGTAGCCCTCAAGCAGCGGCATGCCGATGCCGTTGAAGAAGTGCGAAAGGTTGGCATCCATCGGGGCGCCGCCGGTGATGGCGAAGTCGGCGTTCGGGCTGAAAATCGTGCGGATCTTCTTGTACACCACCAGCTCGTAGAACCCGTGGGCGAGGCGCCCCCGCCACGGCAGTTTCTCGCCGGCCTGCTCGGCCTTCGACCAATCCCGCGCCACGTCCGCCGCGCGCAGGAACATCTTGCCGGCGATGCCCTTGCCGGCGCGCTGCGACGCTGCGTTATACACCTTCTCGAACACGCGAGGCACCGCCAGCAGCAGCGTCGGGCCGAACGACTCGAAATCCTTGACGATCGTCTTCATGTCGGAACTCAGTCCCAACGTCAGCGTGCCGCAGAAGCTCAGCAGCTCCATGAACCGCGCGAACACGTGGCTCAGCGGCAGGAACAGCAGCAGACGGCGGTCGGGCCACGCGCAGGCGCGGGGCATGTACTGCATGGCCGACAGGCACAGGAACGCCAGATTGCGGTGCGACAGCTCCACGCCCTTGGGGGTGCCGGTGGAGCCGGACGTGTAGACGATCGTCGCGAGGTCGTCGCCGTGGGCGTCGTTCTTGCGCGCCCAGAACTCCTCGTCGCTCACTTCCTTGCCATACGCCTGCAAGGCTTCGAGCGCGCCGGCCTCGATCACGAACACCTTGCGCAGCGACTGCACCTCATCGTGGATGGATTCGATCTTGTCGCGCTGCCCGTCGTCCTCGGCGAACGCGATCGTGGCCTGCGAATCGTTGAAGATCCAGCTCACCTGAGCGTCGGAATTCGTCTCGTAGACCGGGACGGTGAGCGCCCCGACCGCCATGATGGCCATGTCGAGCGCGGTCCATTCCCAGCGCGTACGCGACACGATTGACACGGCGTCGCCCTTCTTCACACCCAAGCCGATCAGGCCCTTGCCCAGGGCGATCACCAGGTCGCGGAACTGCGTCGCGGAGAACGACTTCCAGCCGCCGTCCGCCTTGTATTCGACGGCCGAGCCGTCCGGGTCGCGCTGGGCGCGGCGGTCAAGGAAATCAAACAGGTTGATATCGTCGTCGATCGGTTCCTTCAGCGGATTGGTGAACTCTTTGACCATGGTCGAGGAATTTACTGTCATACTCTCTTGAATACTCTCAGCGCAGTACAAAAACCGCGCGACAGGCGGCATTTGGGGGTGGAGGGGTCGGGGAGGGACACCGAGCATGCGGCGCGATGATGTCGTATTATGTGCGTCGCGCGTGGCTGGGGCTGTGCGATGGAGGCAGGTTTGCCAGTATCGCGCCTTCGGTGGCGCGGCGCGGTGATTCGTGGCCGATGAAGGTGACGGGCGGAATAGGCGAGGTGCGGGCGAGATGCAGGCGAGCGGCATGAGCCGGAGCGAAGCGGCCCGAGCCGGACGGGAGCAATCATGAACATGCCGCCGGGCTGGTATCCGGACCCATCGGGCGATCCCTCGCTGATGCGTTGGTGGGATGGCGAGGAATGGACCGGTGATTTCGCGCCGGCGCAGCAGGTGACGCCGGACGGCAACCGTATTCGCCGGGCGCGTACCCGATGACGAATGGCGACCGCAACCTGCGTCTCGCTGCATTCATCCTCAACATCATCTCGATGGTCGCGTTGGGATGGACGTTGCTCCCGCTGGCATGGATGAGCCCGATGACGGTGATGAGTTGGGGCATCTACAAGGGCACGCGGGCCAACACCGTGGCGTTCGGTGTGTGCAACCTGCTGTTCATAAATGCCATTTTTTTGGGGGGGGCTGCCCGTCAGCAACAAAGAGCGGTGACCGATTCCGCGGAATTTCAGGCGTGTCGCGATTTTTGTCCTGTTTGTACAGGCGGTCGGGTAATGTATTCCCCTGTTGCCTGTCAAGGTGACATTGCGGACATAGCTTAGTTGGTAAAGCGCAACCTTGCCAAGGTTGAGACCGCGGGTCCGAGTCCCGTTGTCCGCTCGCAGATTCGGCTGGCTGAAGCGATTCGGCCGGTCGGCACGCAGACCCGGGCGGTTGGCGCAGAGGTAGCGCACTTCCCTGACACGGAAGGGGTCACAAGTTCGAATCTTGTATCGCCCACGGATGCCGAAGTTCACTTCGGTGTGCACTGGGTGATTGGCGCAGCGGCTAGCGCACTTCCTTCACACGGAAGGGGTCGTAGGTTCGATTCCTACATCACCCACGGCCGCTACGGTGGTCGGTTTTCGGGGCTATGGCGCAGCTGGTAGCGCATCTCCATGGCATGGAGAGGGTCAGGGGTTCGAATCCCCTTAGCTCCACAGAACAGAACGCCCCTCCTTCCGGGAGGGGTGTCTCTTTTTTTCGAGCCTATAATCGCAGGCGAGGATCCTCGGCATCGACAGCTCCCCGGACATGATCGCCTCGGCGCGCAAGCTCCACCTCGACTGCGATTTCGATGTGCTGGACGTCGGGTCGCTCGACGAGCTCGACACCGATTTCGATGTAGTCTTCTCCAACGCCTGCCTGCAATGGGTGCCGAATCATGAACGGGTGCTGCCCTCCATGCTGCGACGGCTTAACGCCGGCGGCTTAACGTCGGCGCAATTCACCGAGAACATCAACCTGCCGCCGCACATCATCATGCGCGAGACCGCGTGCGAGCCGAAATGGCGGCAGTGGATCAGCGAGATACGCCGCTACTGCAATCTCGGCGGCGACAATTTCGACGTAAGCGCATACTATGATCTGCTCGCCCCGCTCTCCGCGCACATCGACGTGTGGGAGACGAACTACTACCATGCGCTGCCTGGGTATGAGGCGATCCTCGACTGGTATCGCGGTACCGGTCTGCGCCCGTATCTGGCCCAGCTGCCCGATGACGGCCTATATCTGCGAGTTTTGAGAGCGTCGGTTGAGCGAGCCATAGATTTTTCATATGTCCGCGGTCTTGTGTCGCGCCCTGCGACGTGCTTCGATGGTGGGTGCCGGCGGCAAGGGGCTCGCCGGTGCCATGTCAATGGTTCGCACGTCAAGAAGGGGGTTGCGATGGTGTCCACCACATTGGACTTCGCCGAGAAGTACCTGCTGAAAACCGAGGTCAGGACCGTCGCGGTCATGCCCGACGACGATGATTCGGTGCGTGATGATGATTCGTACGACGCATAGTGCGGTGATCGTTCTCGATGATGTTTGTGCGAGGATGACTCATATTCCCGCACAAGTGCGCATGATGCGGATTCCCGGAATCCCGAGATTTGCTTTCGCTTGATGCCCGATTGGCCCGGTACCATACTCGCGCCTGTATCATTGAGGACGATTCGTTGCATATCTTGCCACCGGGAAGGGTCATCATGGGGCGCAGTCGGTGATGCATTTCCACGTGCACTTAATCCCGCGCAGATATGGGGACGAATTGGACACCTGGTCCAAGCTGCCGGGCCGCTCGCTCGACCTCGATACGGCATGGCGGCGGTTGCGGCGGGGAACATCGATTTCGTGAGGATTGTGATATAGGACATCAAAACGGCGGGATTCCGCCGATGCAACCTGTGGTTGCGCACGGTTGCGGGGCATGGTCGGCGATTGCAACCGTAAGATGGTGGCGGATGGCGCGGACGGCGTGCCATAGTGGGGTCATCGGCCGAACATGACATGATGGAATCACTTGAGAAGGGATTTGATGATGAGCTTCCGCACCAACCTGCAATACCTGCGCGCCCAACGCAACATGACCCAGGAGCGACTGGCCATGCTGCTCGGCGTCTCGCGGCAGGCCATTTCGAAATGGGAATCCGAGAAGGCCTACCCCGAAATGGACAAGCTGCTCATGATCTGCGATCTGTTCGGCTGCACGCTTGACGACCTCGTGCTCGGCGACGTGAGCGTGAGCACCAGCCGGCCGGACTCGCACGGCGCATCGGCAACAGGCTGCGGCACGACTGTCGGAGGCAGGACCGGTGAAGATGCCGGGAGCCCTGCACATGCGGGGAACGCGAAGGGAAGTATAGGCGACGCCGACGAGCCCGCGCATCTCGGTGCGGCCGGTGCCATCGAGCCAAGCCTCACGGGCGTGCCGACCGGCGAGACACCGTACGGAACCGGTTCGCCCCGCCCCGCCGTGCACGCCAATACGGCCACCCTGCCGCAGGACCTGACCGGCTACGACGAGCATCGCCGCCGGTTCGCGCTGCTCATCTCCGGCGGCGTTGCGGCGATCATCGCGGCGGTCGGTATCTGCAATCTGTTCGATTCAAGCAACTCCATCCTCGGCGTGACGCGGCTCAATGACTTCCTCACGTTCCTGTGCATCTGCATAGGTGTGATCGCCGGGCTGGCGATGCTGGTCCCGGGCGGCATGTCGCACGCCGAGTTCAAACGCCGCCATCCGTATATCGAGGATTTCTACACCGATGAGGATCGCAGCCGCGAGACGCGTCTGCTGGTGGTCGGCATCGTGGGCGGTATAGCGGCAATCCTGATCGGCATAGCGGTGACTGTGTACGCCGATGACGTGTTGGGCATCAGCGATGGATGGCCGAACGCGATCATGCTGATGCTGTACTCGGTCGCCGTCTTCAGTTCGTTTACTGCGGAATACGGCACGGCATGCTCGACATCGACGGCTACAACAAGAAGGCCGATACCGATGGCAAGAAAGAGCGTGCAGCCGGGCATGATTTCTACGACAATCTGACCGGTGCGGTATGCGGCATCATCATGTCGCTGGCCACGATAACCGCCCTGTGCCTACTGTTTCTGGGGCCGTGGATGCTGCATGACGACTGGAGCTCCGTGGGCCTGTTCTGGCTGCCGTGGCCGATCGGCGGCGTGCTGTGCGGCATAGCGAGCCTCATCATCCAGCTGGTCAAGGATTATCGCAGGCGCAACGACGACGGACAAGGCGCCGGGCAGCCCGGGCGGACGAAATAGCAAGGAAAGGACGGCCGATGGATGATCTCGCCGCGTCTCGTGAGCGGTATCCGTTGCAAACCATGCGATTGCCGGATGGCGAACCCTTCGCATACCGGTATCATCGCAATCCCTCCGCCCGCGCAACGATTGTGCTCCTGCCGGGCGGAATCGGGCTGTCCGACTGTTCTGCCTGCATTTTGAACGGTTCGTCGAGGACCGCTCGGTCATCACCTTCGATTATCAGGAGCGGTTCGCGACGAACGCCGAACTGGCGCGTGCCATCGCAAGTGGAAGCGGACGCTTCGCCTGATATCGATGCCGCTGCACCGGCGTCTGATGGCGTGGGCCGTGATGCGCAAGACGCAAGACCTGTCGTCTGGCGAACGGCGGCTGATGCAGGGCCTGTGCGATGTCCTCAAGCAGTTGCTGAGCAAGCCGTATCAGCGGCATATGGCCGATTTGCTGATCGATGCTGCGTCGCACGCCGACATGGTGACGGCGGTCATCTCGCGCTGTTGGTGCGCATGGACGAGTACATGGATACCGTACGCGCCTTCATCGGGTCGCATGCGGCCCGCTCTTAGCAGGCGTCTCTAGTCTCGCGTCGGATCCTTCTGCAGAAGCAGGAACACGAGCGCCACGACCAGCAGCAGCACCGCGATAGACAGCACGCCGAGCGAGGCTCGTGGTCTGCGACGCATGAGTGTGACCGTGAGCTCCCCAGCTGATGAGCGCAAAGGCAGAGATTGGTTTCGCGTGGGATTGTCCCGATGTCAAGGTCATGATGCAAAAGCGTTAAGCATCCTACGGATTATATTGAGAAAAGAAGTCATTAGTAATACAATTGGCTTTAGAAAGGATTCATTATGAGCACTACCACTGTTCGCATGGATGATGATCTCAAAGCCGAAGTGAACGCCATTCTTGATTCCATGGGATTGAATTTCAATACGTTCGTGAATATGGCCAGCGTGCAGTTGGTGTCGCAGCGTCGTATTCCGTTCGAGGTGAGGGCGCCTGAACCCGTGCTGCCTCACGCGGGACATGTTGCCGCCAATGGAGTTACGTACCGTGGGGTCGACGAACAGGGATATCCGGTGGTCGAAGTGCCGAACGCCATGGTGTTGAATCCGAGCCGGGGCTCCGATGGTGTTGCCGTACTGCCCAAGGCGTGGCGCGATGGCGAATAATCATGATATTCCGGAATTGATGCCGGTTCCGGAGCAACTGCATGTCTTCGACGTGTATCGCATGCGGGTGCGGTTCGAGGATGATCCGACGAAATCACGCAACCATACGTGGCCGCCATCGTCATACAAGCCGACGACGACGGTGGAGTGGCTGTGAAACTGACCAGCAATCCAACTTGGCATGGGGCGGGCGATGTGCAACTGCCCGAGTATGAGCATGCCGGGCTTACCCATCTGACGACCGCTCGCTGCGCGCAGCTGGTGCGGTTCCGCCGGTCGGATCTACAGGGATTCGCCGGTAGATTGAGTCGGAATGATGCCATACGTGTGGCCAATGCGGTCGGCGAGGTAAAGCCTGAAGAACAGGTGTGGCTGTAATTCTGTTCTGCCGTCTAACTGGTTCGGGGTGTTCACTGTGAACCAGTGCGCAATTGCGATGGTCGGATGTCTTTCTACAGTCCGCTTATATGTGAAGGTTTTGTGGTCGACGTTGCGTCATATGTTGCTTGTGACGTTGCGTAATGCGGCATATTGCTTGGTGAAAGGAGGTTAGGCCATGTCGATGGACGATGAAACGGACAGCCGATACACCACAGGGGACATCGCCAAACTCACTGGTGTGAGTGTGCGAACCGTGCAGTACTACGACGCCAAAGGTCTGTTGATTCCCAATGAGATCAGCGACGGCGGCCGAAGGCTGTACGGGACTGCAGAGGTCGAGCGGATGCGGGTCATCCTTTTTCTCAAAGGACTCGGCTTCAAGCTGGAGCAGATTCGCTCGATTCTGTCGGACGAGCGGCCGGAACGGGTGCTGGTTGATTTGCTGGATCAGCAGACGGCATCCTTGCAGTCGGGTATCGCCGAGCAGAAGCAACGTCTTGATGACTGCTTGCAGCTGCGCAAAGCACTGACGGTCTCGGCGTCTGACTTCGTATCGTCAACATTAACCGACATGGCAACCGTTATGAACACCACAACCACTCATTCCCTGCGCACCACATATTTGGTCATACTGGCAATCGCATTGCCCGCGACTTTGTTGCAAATTGCATGCCTCGTCATCGGTGTGATGACAGACGTATGGTGGCCGCTGCCGGTCGCCGTTCTGCTGGCGATTGCGCTCACTGTTGCGGCGATGAAGTACTATCGCTCCCGCGTGCAGTACCTATGTCCGGCTTGCCATGAGACCTTCCAGCCGGGTATGCGAGAGTTCGTATTCGCCGCACACACGCCCAAGACACGCAAGCTTACCTGCCCGCATTGCGGTCACAGGGGGTACTGCATGGAACTCAGCATCTGAAAGTTTCTGATTATAGCGTTCGATTTACGAACGGTAGTTGTCGCAGAATTTGCGACAACTACCGCCCTGCCAAAATATGTGCGTTGTGCAGGGCTAAATTGTTTCAGGTCGCGGCTCGGGCGGTAGGATCTGCCGTTTCATCGCTGCTTCGGCGTTCCTGTTGCTGATTGATGGGTGACATTACGCTTGTGTTGGATCCTTCTGCAGGAGCAGGAAGATGAGCGCCAACACCAGCAGGATGGCGATGGAAAGCACGCCGAGGGAGGCGTTGCCGGTGATCGACGTGGTGGTGGCCACGAGGAACGTGCCCAGGATGCTCGCGGTCTTGCCGAAAATGTCGTAGAAGCCGTAGTACTCGTTGGCGTGGTCCTTGGGGATGATCTTGCCGTAATACGAGCGGCTCAGCGCTTGGATGCCGCCCTGGAACATGCCGACGAGGATCGCCAGGATCCAGAACTGCGCGGCCGACACGAGGAAGAACGCGGCGAAGAACACGATGCACATGTAGGCCACGACCGCCGCCACGATCATCGCCTTGCAGCCGAACCGCCCGGCCATCCGCCCGTACAGGATCGCGCATGGGAACGCCACGAACTGCGTGACCAGCAGCGCCACCACCAGCTGAGTCGAGTCGATGCCCAGCTCGGCGCCGTACGAGGTGCTCATCGAGATCACCGTGTTCACCGCATCGATGTAGAAGAAGAACGCGAGCATGAACATCCACAGCGGCTTGTTCCTCATTATCTTGCGGAAGGTGCCGCCAAGCTCGCGGAAGGTGCCGCGCACGGCCGTTCCCAGCTGGTCGCGTGTGGCGCGGTAATGCTCCTGACGGTAGCTGGAGATCAGCGGGATCGTGAACGCGACCCACCAGACGGCGGTGATGATGAACGATGCGCGGGTGCAGCCGGTCGTCGTCCAGCCGAATGGCAGCGCCGGGCCGCCGAAAATCAACGCGATGCACACGATGAACGGCACGGTCGAGCCGATGTAGCCCCAGCCGTAGCCGTGCGAGGAGACCTTGTCCATGCGTTCGTTCGGCGTGGTGTCGATCAGCATCGAATCGTAGAACGTGAGCGAGCCGTTGAGTCCGATCGTCGCGAGGATATACACGACCAGGAACGGCAGCCACGTCAGTGGAAGCGCCATCGCGCAGCACGTGACGACGCCGGTGCCGAAGAAGCCGAGGAAGAACTTGATTTTCATGCCCTGCACGTCGGCAATCGAGCCGAGCAGCGGCATGAGCAGCGCGATGACCAGCGATGCGATGGTCTGCGCGTAGCCCCAGGCCGACACGATGTTGCCGTCCGCGGGCATCAGCGATTTCGCGTAGATCGGAATCACCGCGGTGGACAGCAGCACGAACGCGGAGTTGCCCACGTCGTAGATGATCCATTTCTTCTCGCGCGGGGTGAGTTTCGCGGTGGCGGTGAGGGCCGGATCTGTGCCGGCCGCTGTACTGTCTGCCGGGCCATCGGTGGGTTTGGCTGCGATGCTGTCGTTCATGGGGACTCCTGACGTCGTGTTCATATATATCGTAAAGTGCCGTTTCCGGCATACCAAGTTTCCATATGAATTGCGGGTGAATTGTTGCGGGCCGGCGGGAGTCGGACGGGTTGGGCGGGTCAGGCGCGCAATGGGCCGCGTCGATCGTGGCGATCGTCATCGGGGTCGGCGTTCGTTATCTGGTACACCTATTATGCGTGGCGCAAGCCCGATCCCATCGAAGAGGCGCGGCGGGCGGATATGTTCGCTCGCGGTTGGACGCCGCTGGACGAGGACGTGCACTTCCCTCCGGCGTGGTTCGCCAAGATTTCCAAGCTGAGGACGGTCGGTAGCGAAATGCCGCATACGACATGGGGCAAGGACGGCTGGATCACGTTCAACTATGACGTGATGCAGTTCATATCGGACGCGAACCCCAGCTATGGCACCGATATCGTGTTCCTGGTATGCCCGTGCACGGTGCCACGAGGCCCACTCATGTGGGCGACCATCTATCAGGGTCGCAAGATGTTTCAGCGCACCAGCGAGCAGGGCGGCATGCCCGCCGACGTGGTCGAACTGCTGAAGATGAGCCCGTACAGACCGAATCTGATCGTGATGGATGGACGAATCTACATATGGTTGCGGGTGAATTACATGCCGTTGCCGCAGTGTTTTTCTGAATTATCCGCTGGAAAGCGATCTGATTCCGTTGACGAAGGAACTGCATCGCAGGCTCGCCCGCGATATGGGGATTGTCGGCCAGACGCCGTGGGGTGGCCGCGCCTGAGCGGTCATCGGCACGGTGATTGGTCCAATAGCGTCCTTAAGTGCGCGCCGAAACGACAAGTGCGCGCACATAGGGACGCAAAACACCCGATTTGCGTCCCTATGTGCGCAGAGTCGTCCGTTCGGCGCGCACTTAAGGACGCAAACGGAACGACAGCGTTGCGCAACAATCCATATCGGCCGGGCGACGCTGCGAGGAATGGCTACTTCGCGGCCTCGGCCGGAGTCTCGTCTTCCTCGAGCTTGGCGATGACCTCGTCATAGCCGGGGCAGTCCGGAACGCCGTTGATGGAACGCTGAATGCCCAGCGAAGCGGCCGCGTTGGCGATCTTCACCGCATCGACAAGCGACCAGCCGCGGGCGATCAGTGCGCACATGGCACCGGTGTGGCACGAGCCCGCCGAACGGGTGTGCGTCGCCTTCGTCGGATACCCCTCCACATGGATGACTTCGCCGCCCGGCGTGCGCACCCACGCGCCGCGCGACCCCGCACGAACCACC
>ENA-OQOA01000276-OQOA01000276.1-human-gut-metagenome-genome-assembly--contig:-NODE-276-length-24632-cov-5.652112_pt1 | contig 24632 bp, 18 predicted proteins | sample MGYA00242633_ERZ504888 | MGnify/ENA primary metagenome ERZ504888 (study PRJEB26092, sample SAMD00036372) | human gut metagenome | host: Homo sapiens | study: EMG produced TPA metagenomics assembly of...
TGGCGCCGGTGCCGCCGGTGCCGCGGTCGCGCTGAAGGTCGAGGACCATTCCGCTCCGCTGTTCGCGGAACCCGTGGTGGAGCAGCCCCTTACCCGTCGTCGCCGCTCGAAGGCGGCCGACGAATCGCCGGAGACCGCCGCATCGGCCGATTCCGAAAAGAAGGATGATGCGCGGCACGCCAAGGCCGACGGCAAGTCTCGGTCCGCGTCGCGCTCCTCGAAAGCGACGAAGCGCCATGACGATGACGCCGATCAGGCCGAACCCCGGCGCACCCGCGTGCGTCGTCGCACCGCCATGTTCTCCTCGCGCGAGGACGCTTCGCCGACCGTTCCGGGCGAGCCGTCGGATGACGACCTCGGCGTCGATACCGGCACCGATATCATCGTCCGCGATGATTCCGCCGATCTGTCCCGCGCCCTGGATGTCGTTAGCACGCTGCCGCAACCTGCGCCGCGCGCTCACGCGATGACGTCCGTGCTGTTCCAGGAGCCGGTGCTGCCCGTGCCGGAAATCGTGCGCGACGCGCGCGATGACGACCGCGAGGATGACGACCGCGACAACCGCGGCGGTGGCAAGTCCCGTCGCTCGCGCAATGGTCGTGTGTCACGTGACGGCGCGCAGGGGGACAAGGACAAGAGCGCTTCCTCCCGTCGCGATATCGACGGTCTGAGCCACATCGAGCGCGTCGACAGCTTCGATACCGACGACAGCCGCAGCCGTGACGAATCCGGCGAGGCCGACGAACCGGTGCGTTCGTCGCGCCGCAACCGTCGCCTGAACGCGCAGGAGCGCCGTGCGGCCGCCGAAGTGGAGCAGATCGAGGAGGACCTGGAGCTCGACGGCATTTCCTATACGCCGGTCGACGACGAGGAGCCCTCCGAGGATTCGGGCACGAGATCCCGTCGCCGTCGCCGCTCCCGTCAGAACCGTGCCGACGACAGCCGCGGCAACGGCGAGTCGGACAGCAGCCAGTCCGCGGCGCAGCAGGACGAGCCGGCCAAGCCGTCGTCCCGCCGCACACGCGACGAGGAAGAAGACGATGACTCCAACGTCACCCGTCGCCGTCGCCGTCGCCGCTCCCGCGCGTCCGACGAGCAGGGTGACGATGAGATGACCGTGCGCCGCTCGCGCAAGCAGCAGTACATCGACGAGATCACCGACGTCGAGGGCTCCACCCGACTGGAGGCGAAGAAGCAGCGCCGCCGCGACAACCGCCGCGAGCGCAGCCGCCAGAGCCAGCTGGTCGAGCAGGACTTCCTCGCGCGCCGCGAGCACGTGAACCGTCTCATGGTGGTGCGCGAACGCGGCCATCACACGCAGATCTCCGTCATCGAGGACAACGTGCTCGTCGAGCATTACGTCTCCGACATCCAGGAGGTCGCCACGGTCGGCAACATCTACCTCGGCCGCGTGCAGAACGTGCTGCCGAGCATGGAGGCGGCGTTCGTCGACATCGGCCAGTCCCGCAACGGCGTGCTGTATGCCGGTGAGGTGAACTGGGACGCGACCCGCCTCGAAGGGCAGCCGCGCCGCATCGAGCTGGCGTTCAAATCTGGCGACCCGGTGCTCGTGCAGGTCACCAAGGATCCGATCGGCCACAAGGGCGCTCGCCTGACTTCGCAGGTCACGCTCGCCGGGCGTTTCCTGGTGCTCGTGCCGTCCGGCGGCATGACCGGCGTGAGCCGCAAGCTGAGCGAGCGCGAGCGTTCGCGCCTCAAGGGCATTGTCTCGAAGATCGCACCGAAGGACATGGGCGTGATTATCCGCACCGCGGCCGAAGGTGCCAAGGAGGAGGCGATCGTCAAGGATCTGGAGAGCCTGGTCCGCCAGTGGGAGCGCATCAACGCCAAGCGCGAGGAGTTCTGGCACGGCAAGCGGCCGAAGCTGCTGCAGGGCGAGCCGGACGTCGCGATCCGCGTGGTGCGCGACATCTTCAACGACAATTTCGGCGAGCTGATCGTCGAGGGCGACAAGGTGTACGAGCGCATCGAGGAATACCTCGACACGATGGCGCCCGATCTCAAGGAGAAGTTGTCCAAGTGGGATCCGTCCGAGCATCAGGGCAAGGATGTGTTCGACAAGTGGCAGATCGACGCGCAGCTCAGGAAGGGCATGGAGCGTCAGGTGTACCTGCCTTCCGGCGGGTCGATCGTCATCGATCGCACCGAGGCCATGACCACGATCGACGTGAACACCGGCCGGTTCATCGGCCGCGGCAAGAGCCTTGAGGAGACGGTGACGCGATGCAACCTGGAGGCGGCCGAGGAGATCGCGCGCCAGCTGCGTCTGCGTGATATCGGCGGCATGGTCATGATCGATTTCGTCGACATGGTGATGCCCGCCAACCGCGATCTGGTGCTGCGGCGTCTGGTCGAATGCCTGGCGCGTGACCGCACCAAGCATCAGGTGGCGGAGGTCACGTCGCTGGGTCTGGTGCAGATGACGCGCAAGCGCATCGGCCAGGGCCTGGTCGAAGCGTTCTCCGAGGAGTGCCCGACCTGCCATGGCCGCGGGTTCATCCTGCATGACGAGCCGACCGTCAGCGCGGATTACGACGATCCGTATGCGCTCAAGGGCGGCGATCCGTTCATCAAGACCAACAAGCACGGCCGCGGTACGGATGTGCAGGTGCCGCAGGGCTCCTCGCCGGATATCAAGGCCAAGCTCGCGCAGATCGCCGCCGCGGCGGTCGCCGCGAACGGCACCGACGAGGATGAGTGACCCGACGCGCTGAATGAATCATGATTTCCGGTGTGTCAACCTGACACGCCGGAAATATGATTTGCGTTAGTACATGGGTCAGTGTAGATTAGATTGCTGGTGTCTGACCAGCGGCTTGCGTGCGTCAGGCAAGTAGCTTTTATAACACCATAGCAAGGAACGAAGCATGTACGCGATTGTGAAGGCCGGTGGCCATCAGGAAAAGGTCGAGGTCGGTGACGTGATTCTCGTCAACCGTCTTGAGGCGAAGAAAGGCGAGACCGTTGAATTCCCGGTCGCGCTGGTTGTGGATGGTGCCAAGGTGACGCTGGGCGCCAAGGATCTCGCCGCGGTGTCCGCCAAGGGTGAAGTCATTGACGACGAGGCCAAGGGCCCCAAGATCAACATCATGAAGTACAAGAACAAGACCGGCGTGACTCGTCGCAAGGGTCACCGTCAGAAGCTGACCGCCGTGAAGATCACGGCGATCGCCTGAGCCAATACAGGAAGGATCTGAATCATGGCACATAAGAAGGGTGCTTCCAGCTCGCGCAACGGTCGCGATTCGAAGCCTCAGTACCTCGGCGTCAAGAAGTTCGGCGGCGAAGCCGTCGTCGCCGGCAACATCATCATTCGTCAGCGTGGCACCAACTTCCACCCTGGCCAGAACGTCGGCATGGGCAAGGATCACACCCTGTTCGCGCTGACCGACGGCAGCGTGAAGTTCGGCGTCCGTCACGACCGCAAGGTCGTCGACGTCATCGCCGCCTGAGCGATACCGCATTAAGCGTCAAGCCGCATCCCACCTGGGTGCGGCTTTTTCGTTTGCCGCCCTAGCGCATTCCCGGCACGCCCGCACCGCACGGCGCATCCCCACAGAGCCGTCACGCCTGTGCCATGCGATGTCACGCCTCCCTCATCAGACACCACATCACTCTCCGAGGAGCCCCCCAACCTCCTCTGGTACACCGGTACATTACGGGTTGAAATAGCCGATTCCGGCAATTCCCCGTGTGAAATCGCCGTTTTCAGGCCCCAAAACGACCATTTGGCACGGGGAATTCCGGATAACGGCTATTTCAACCCGTGTTTTGGCGCATGGCGACGCTTATCGGGGCTTGGAATGGTGTCGCTGCGATCACGGTCGGCCTTTCCGGGCTTAGACGGGTAGCGGGGGAACATGCCTGCTGGCCCACATGTGTGGGTTACGAGTGCGGCGCGCGGCCCGACATCACGCGTGTCATGGTTGTATGCCCATATCTCTGAGCTGCCGGACGATTCGTCCCGGATTGTCAAGATCCCTGTAGTACATGCGCACCATGCCGATCGCATACTGCGACATGCATTGCTGGCGTTTCCGTTCCTCATCCACTACTTCGCGAATTTCCCGGCCTGAAGTCATATGCGGATCCACATACTTGCGAACGCCATCGAATTCCCCGACGATTACCGAGCCGTCTTCACGCTTCCAGAGAAAATCACTGCGATGCTTACGGCCGGGATGATCGAGACAGGGGAATTCCACCTGAATGTCGTCAGGAGGGCAGCCGGCATCATGCAACATGCCGCGGGCCTCGGATTCGCCGCCGTTCTCGGCACGCCGATCTGCAAGCGCGAACGCGCGCTCGACGGCGGCGCGGTTGCGTGAGTATTTCACGCTGGAGGGATACGCCCGGAGCACGGATTCGCTCACGAGGCCGTTGCGGAGCGCACAATCCGCCGGCCCGAGGGCGTAGCGCAGAGGCTGGCATGCCGCGAGGTCGAACAGTGTCTGCAGCAAGCTGATGACCTTCACTCCCTGGACCACGGTGATGTCCGGATGCGTGATCGCGTGATGCGATATGTGCCCGGTGTCCTGATGATGCGCGCCGGGGCTCGCGACGATGCAAATTGGGAATGCCAGCCGATAGGAGCAGTCGAGCCCGTGCATGATGGCGGCCGTAGGACCGCAGAACACCCAATCAGGATGTTGGATGGCGAGCGCTCGTACGATATGGCGAACCTGTTCATGCGGATCAAGCGATTCCCAATACGCGGGCTCTGCGTACAGGCCGCGGAAGACTCTCAGCACGGCGCCGGTCTTCACTCTCCTGCGTATTGCCTGTATGTCCGTGTTGGTGGAGGGAATGGCGCAGCGTCGCTCCTGCCGTGCAACGGCGAAAAGTCTGTCCAGCGAATGATGCGTCCCCATATGCCAAGTGTAGGGGGTCTGGGCTCGCGACATCTGCGAATTCGCGATGAGCCTATTCCGCCGGGAAATCCGGATGATGGCGGAGCATACGGTGGAGTGCAAGGCATCCATTCGATTGCGCATAGGCGGCGACGGCCCACATTCGCGCGTCATGTGCCGCGCCCTCTCATCATGTATCGTGTTTCCCGCGTCATGTGTTGTGCCCCCGTGCGTCCCCTCAGGTATCACGTCTCCCTTCTCAGGACCGCATCTCCCTCCCCTGTGGCCGCACCTCCCTCATCAGGCACCACATCACTCTCCGAGGAGCCACCCCACCCTCCTCTGGTACACCGGTACATTACGGGGTGAAATAGCCGTTATCCGGAATTCCCCGTGCCAAATGGTCGTTTTGGGGCCTGAAAACGGCGATTTCACACGGGGAATTGCCGGAATCGGCTATTTCAACCCGTAATTTGAGCACTTGTGAAGACCTCCGCACGGATTGGGGGGCAGAGCGACCGGGGCTGCTCCGCTGCGGGCGGAGTGAGAGAACCTGGGGAGAACCGGGGGTCAAGGTAAGGTAGAGCGTTATGAGTGATTTTGTGGATAGAGTGACCGTTCATGTCAAGGGCGGCGACGGCGGCAATGGATCCGCCGGCATCAGGCGCGAGAAGTACAAGCCGTTGGCAGGCCCGAACGGCGGCAACGGCGGCAACGGTGGTTCCGTGGTGTTCGTGGCCGACACGAACGCCACCAGCCTGCTGGACTACCGGTTCATGCCGCATCGCAACGCCGGCGACGGCACGATGGGTCTGGGCGACGTCAAGGACGGCTCCAAGGGCGCCGACCTGATCCTGCCGGTGCCGCTCGGCACTGTGATCTTCGCCGCGGTCGGCGCTCAAGGCCGTCCCAAGCGTCCGGGCGAGCAGCTGGCTGATCTGCGCCATAACGGCGACAAGTTCGTCGCGGCTGCGGGCGGCGCGGGCGGTCTGGGCAACGCGGCGCTGGCCAACAAGACCCGCCGCGCTCCGGGTTTCGCTCTGCTGGGCGAACCGGGCGAGGAACGTGACGTGATCCTGGAGCTCAAATCCATCGCCGATGTAGCGCTAGTGGGCTTCCCGTCGGCCGGCAAGTCGAGCCTGATCGCCGCGATGAGCGCCGCCAAGCCGAAGATCGCCGACTACCCGTTCACCACGCTGGTGCCTAACCTGGGTGTCGTCGTCGCAGGCGACCACCGCTATACCATCGCCGACGTGCCCGGCCTGATTCCCGGCGCATCGCAGGGCAAGGGTCTGGGACTGGAGTTCCTGCGCCACATCGAGCGCACGGAGATCATCGCCCACGTCATCGACTGCGCGACGCTGGAGCCTGGCCGCGACCCGGTTTCCGACTACCATGCGCTGGAGCATGAGCTCGCCGAATACGCCGACAAGCTGGAACTGCCGCTGGGCGCCATCCCGATTCCGGAACGCCCGCGCATCATCGTGCTCAACAAGGTGGATGTGCCGGAGGCCAAGGAGCTCGCCGATTTCGTGCGCCCGGACTTCGAACGTATGGGATTGAAGGTGTTCGAGATCTCCACGGCTTCTCATGAGGGGCTGAAGGAGCTGAACTTTGCGCTGGCGGCCATGGTCGCCGACATGCGGCAGGAGGTCGCCAGCCGCGAGCAGGCCGAGGAGGAGGCGCGCGTCGTCATCAATCCGTTGGAGAACCGGTCGAATCGTCGCCGTGCGGCTGCGAACGGCACTGCCGATTTCGCCGTGGCCCGCAAGGAGGGCGATGGCGGTTTCTGGTACGAGGTGACCGGCGCGAAGCCCGAACGTTGGGTGGTGCAGACCAATTTCGACAATGACGAGGCCGTCGGCTATCTGGCCGACCGACTCGCCAAGCTTGGCGTCGAGGACGAGCTGCGCCGGCTGGGAGCGAAGCCGGGTGACGAGGTGCGTATCGGCAAGGGGCAGCGTGCCGTGTCGTTTGATTGGGATCCGACCATCGCCGCCGGCGCGGAGATGCTTGACGGCGCTCAGCTGGGTGCCCGCGGCCGCGATCTGCGTCTTGAGGATCAGGAGCCGGGCGGCCGTCGCCGTACCAATGCGGAGCGTCGTCGTCAGTACCACGAGATGATGGACGCCAAGGCCGCGGTGCGCGAGGCCATGATGGCCGAACGTCAGGCCGGTCACTGGGCCGATCCGAGCGTCGACGACGACCGTCACGACGAGCAGAGCCTGTTCGGTCGCGGCGAGGACGGCGACGAGAATGACGGCGGCCTGGCCTGACACCTGACCACCCCCAGTCAGCTTCGCTGCCAGCCCCGCCAGCGGGGGGGCTGGCAGCGAAGCGACTGAGGATGGCTGGCACATTCGTCTGCGGTTCCACCAGCGCGGCGGCCGCAGCGTGGAACGGCGGCGTCCTATGACACCGGCGTCTGCGATGATTCAAGATATACGTGATCGGGAAGGGAGTGCGTGTTGTCCGTCACTGAATCGGAGGTGCGCCGCGCCATCGCAGGCGCACGGACCATGGTCGTCAAAGTCGGTTCGAGCTCGTTGACGCAGCCGTCCGGGCATCTGGATGTCAAGAAGCTGAACTCCCTGGTGGCCGCGCTGTCCGCCGCCTCGGCGCAGGGCGCCCGCGTGGTGCTGGTGTCGTCGGGCGCCATCGCCGCGGGTTTCGGCCCGCTCGGCTTCGAGAGCCGTCCGAGTGACGTGGCGACGCAGCAGGCCGTCGCCGCGGTCGGCCAGGGGCTGCTGATGGCGCAGTATGAGGCCGCGTTCGGTCGTTTCGGCGTTCGGGTCGGCCAGATTCTGATCACTGCCGAAGACACGATCCGCGCGGTCCAGTACCGAAACGTGCAGCGCACGCTGAACCGTCTGCTGGAACTCGGCGTGGTGCCGATCGTCAACGAGAACGATTCGCTGGCGAGCAACGAGATCCGTTTCGGCGACAACGACCGGCTTTCGGCACTGGTGGCAAACCTCGTCCGGGCCGATGCGCTGGTGTTGCTCACGGATGTGGACGGCCTGTATACAGCTCCGCCGAGCACGCCGGGCGCCCGCCGCATCGGCTTTGTGCCGAATGTGATCGACACGATCGGCGACGTGCAGGTTGCCGGTTCGTCGTCCGGGGTCGGCACGGGTGGCATGGTCACCAAACTGGATGCCGCCCGCGTAGCGGCCGTGTCGGGCATTCCCGCCGTGCTGACGAGCGCGACGAACACCGGCCCGGCGCTGATGGGCGATCCGGTCGGCACGGTGTTCGCGCCGGTGAAGCACCGCGGTTCATCGCGTCGGCTGTGGATCGGCTTCGCGTCCGACCCGCGTGGAGCCTTGGTGGCGGATGCCGGTGCGGCCAAGGCGGTTCGAGGCGGGCGCGCGAGTCTGCTCGCCGCCGGCGTCGTGGAGGTTCACGGCGAATTCTCCGCCGGAGACCCGGTGTGGATTGATGACGAGGCGGGCGCGCATCTGGCTCGCGGGCTCGCGGGCTTCGACTCCGAGGAGATCCCCGCAGATGCTCGGCCGCAACACCGCGCAGCTCAGGCGGTTCCTGGGCGACGAGTTCGCTCACCCCGTGGTGCACCGCGACAATCTCGTGCTGGTCTGATTCGTCGCGCAACGAGAGCCGCCGTGCCGGGCGTAGTCGGGGTCTGTTGTTTTTTCGTGCTCTGGGTTTAGCATGGATGGCATGACTATGGCTGACTGGCAGACTTTTTCCGACCGTATCAACAATGTGGCACCGAGTGCGACTCTTGCCGTCGATTCTAAGGCGAAGGCGATGAAGGCCGCCGGCGTCGACGTGATTGGCTTCGGCGCGGGAGAACCTGATTTCCCGACTCCCGCGGATGTCGTGGATGCCGCCGTCAAGGCGTGCAACGACCCGCGCAACTACAAGTACACGCCCACCGCCGGCTTGCCCGAGCTGCGCGAGGCGATTGCGGCCAAGGTGCTGCGTGACTCCGGCTACGAGGTGACCGCCGATCAGGTCGTGGTGACCAACGGCGGCAAGCAGGCCGTATACGAATCCTTCCAGGTGCTGCTCAATGACGGCGACGAGGTCATCATTCCCACACCGTTCTGGACGAGCTATCCGGAGGCCGTCAAGCTGGCCGGCGGCAAACCGGTCGAGGTGTTCGCCGGCGCCGACCGCGGTTTCGAGCCCGACATCGCCGCCATCGAGGCCGCTCGGACCGAGCGCACGAAGGCCATCATCATCACTTCCCCGAACAACCCGACCGGTGCCGTGTGGAGTCGCGAGACGATCCGCGCGATCGGCGAGTGGGCCGTGGAGCACCACGTGTGGGTCATCTCCGACGAGATCTACGAGCACCTCAACTATGACGGCGCCAAGACCGCATACGTCGGCGTCGAGGTCCCCGAATGCCGCGACCAGCTGCTGGTGCTCAACGGCGTCGCCAAGACCTACGCGATGCCCGGCTGGCGAGTTGGCTGGATGGTCGCCCCCGCGCCCGTCGCCAAGGCCGTCGCCAAGCTGCAGGGCCATTTGAGCTCCAACGTTTCCAACGTTCCGCAGCGAGCGGCGCTCGCCGCCGTCGCAGGTTCGCTCGACGAGGTGCATATGATGCGCGAGTCATTCGACGCCCGTCGCAAGGCCATTGTCGCCGCCCTGAACGATATCCCCGGCGTCCACTGCCCGACGCCCACCGGTGCGTTCTATGCGTTCCCCGATGTGACCGGCCTGCTGGGCAAGCCGCTCGGCGAGAACGGCACCGTCGTGAACACGTCTTCCGAACTCGCCGCGGCGCTGCTGGACGAGGCCCATGTCGCCGCGGTTCCGGGCGAGGCGTTCGGCGCCCCCGGATACCTGCGTTTCTCGTATGCGCTGGCCGATGACCAGCTCGCCGAGGGCATGCGCCGGTTCCGCCGCTGGGTCGGCTGAAACCGTTGCAAGAGGTCGTGCGCGGTATCTGCCGCGCACGCCGCGGCACGCCGATTACGCGCCGGTCGAGACACGCGATTGGACGAAATCGGCAATACCCGCTAGTATGGCCTCTTGGCGGTTTTGCCAAGTAACGGACACGTGGTCTTGCGTGCCGGGTACAGTGGGCAAAGTTCACCTAGGGAAGTGGCGCAATTGGTAGCGCAACGGTCTCCAAAACCGTAGGTTGTGGGTTCGAGTCCCGCCTTCCCTGCCAAGTATTTGCAACCAACACACAAAAGGATGAACATGGCGAAGGCAAGCAATGCGGAGAAAGCGGTCAAGCCGAATGTATTCATGCGCATCGGCCTGTTCATCAAGCAGATTATCGATGAGCTTCGCAAGGTGGTCACCCCCACTGCGAAGGAACTGTTCTTCTGGTCTCTTGGCGTGTTCATCTTTGTCGTGTTGCTGATGCTCCTCGTCACGGGCATGGATTTCGGTCTGGGCAAGCTCGTGCTGTGGGTGTTCGGCTGATCCATCGACCCTGAAGGTGAAAGTTACGCATGACTGATGAAGTGAATCTCGATAACCTCGACGCACTGGCGGATCTTCCCGATTCGGCCGACACGGTCGTTGAAGCCGATCCGGTTGCGGACGCGGCGGTTGATTCCATCAATGACAATGCCGAAGAACAGCCCGCCGCGGCTGATGACGCCGTTGAATCCGACACCGCCGAAAACGATGCGGAAGCGTCCGGCGACGCCGACGAGCAGGAATCCGAAGAGCTCGACGCGGGCGCAAAGGCCGTTGAGGAGTTCTCAAAGTCGCTGCGCACCCTGGAAGGCAAGTGGTATGTGCTCCACACCTATTCCGGTTACGAGAAGCGCGTGAAGACGAACGTCGAATCCCGTGTCGTCAGCTTTGGCCTGGAAGACAAGATCTTCCAGATCGAAGTGCCGATGGAGGAAGTCGACAAGCACACCGACAAGGGTAAGAAGGTCATCACCCGCGTCCGCATTCCCGGCTACGTACTCATCCGCATGTGGCCCGACGAGGATGCCCGTCGTATCGTGCGCGAGACCGAAGGCGTGACCGGCTTTGTCGGCCCGACCAAGGATCCGGCGCCGCTGTCCCGCAAGGAAGTCGTCGCCATGCTGGCGCCGATGATCGCCTCCGAAGCGCTCAAGAAGGCCGGCGATAAGCCTGCCGCGGCCAAGAAGCGCGTTGTCGAGGTGTCCTACGCCGTCGGCGATCAGGTCACCGTCATCGACGGGCCGTTCGCCACGATGGCCGCCGTCGTCTCCGATGTCGAACCCACCACACAGAAGCTCACCGTGCTGGTTTCCATCTTCGGGCGCGACACGCCGGTGGAACTCGGCTTCCATCAGGTGGAGAAGCTTCAGTAAGTCGTCAGACGTTGTTTGCATGAACGGCGGTCGGTTTTCCGGCCGCCGTTTTGCGTTGCCGGCACCATTTGTGCCACGACATGCCACGCACGTACAATGGCTCTCATGGCATCCAAAGGAAAACCGTCACCGCGTTCCGCGGTCAAGCCGCTGTCCAATGCACAAGTGAGCAGGCTCGCCAAGGCGCACACGCTCGTCGATCCGATGCACGACCTGCCGACCGGCCCTGATCGCACGATCAACGAGGCCGAAATCGCCGCGCAGAACCCCAAGGGCACCTCACGGCTGCTCAAGGGCGTCGATGTCGTGTTCCGCGCAAGCTGCAGGACGTACGCCTGGGGGCTCGACAACATCCCTGAAACCGGCCCGTTCATCACCGCCGCCACGCATGTGACCATGTACGACGTGTTCGTGCCGATGGCGTCGCTGTTCCACATGGGCCGTCGCCCGCGCTACATGGCGAAGGCCGAGATGGCGCACTGGCCTCTGATCGGCAAGTGGTTCCAGATTGTAGGCATGCAGCCGGTTCAGCGCCGGTCCGGCAAGGCACGAGCCGGATCGGAGAGACCTCGGTCGAGATTCTGACGAGCGGCCGCCCGCTGACCGTCTGGCCGGAGGGCACGGTGACCCGCGACCCGAAGAAATGGCCGATGAGCATGAAGAACGGCGTCGGCGTGATCGCACTGGAGGCATCGCGCCGACTCGGATACCAGGTGCCGCTGTTCTGCGCGGTGACGTGGGGTGCGGCGAGCATCAACCACTGGTGGCCGTGGCCGCGCAAGAACGTCGTCATGTGCTACGACGCGCAGCTGGATTACGCTGATCTGCTGGTCGACAGCGAGTCGTGGGGCGATGAGCCGCCCGTGGAGCTCGCCGACGAGCTGACCCGCCGGGTACGTGTGCGCATGACGCAGGTCATGGCGGAGATCCGCGGCGAGCGTGCTCCCTCCGGCTACTGGGATTACCGTACGATGAGCCGCGTTACCGACTGATTCCCGAACACGACGGACATCCGAGACGCCCGCGCAGCGCCATGCCGCGCGGGCGCGTTCATACCTGCGCGACGTGCGCATGGAGGTCTCGTATCCGGGGCTGGAGTAGGGTAGTGGGTTATGAAATGTACTGTATTGGGTGCCGGCGCATGGGGCACCACTTTTGGCCAGGTGATGGCGGACGCGGGCAATGACGTGACGATGTGGGCCATCGAGCCCGAAATCGTGGAGGGCATCCGCGACCGGCACCACAATGCCGTTCGTCTGCCGTCCGTCGCCAAGCTGCCCGACAACATGACCGCCACGGGCGACCGGGCGCAGGCCGTCAAGGACGCCGATATCATCGTCGTCGCCATCGCCGCCCAGTTCGCGCGCGTGGCGCTCGCCGAGTTCAAGGACCTGATTCCCGATACCGCCGTCGTCGTCAGCCTGATGAAGGGCATCGAGCGGAACACCAAGAAGCGCATGGATGAAGTGGTCCGCGAGGCCCTCGACCTGCCGGCTGAGCGTTTCGCCGCGGTTTCCGGACCGAACCTGAGCAAGGAGATCGCCGACCGTCAGCCGGCCGCCACGGTCGTCGCCTGCGAGAATCTGGACAATGCGCGCAAGGTGGCGTCCGCCTGCACGACCAGTTACTTCAAGGCGTTCATCACTTCCGACGTGATCGGACTGGAGATGTGCGGGTCGTTGAAGAACGTCGTCGCGCTCGCAGTCGGCATGGCCCGTGGAGCCGGATACGGCGAGAACACCGCCGCGATGATCGAGACGCGTGGACTGGCGGAGCTGACCGCGCTCGGCAAGGCCGCAGGTGCCGATCCGAAGACGTTCGCCGGTCTCGCCGGCGTGGGTGATCTGACCGCCACCTGCGGCTCGCCCCTGAGCCGCAATTACACGTTCGGCGCGAATCTGGGCAAGGGCCTGAGCGTCGAGGAGGCCACGAAGGTGAGCAACGGCGTCGCCGAGGGCGTGCCGACCACCGACGCCGTGGTCGCGCTCGGCGACGAGCTCGGCGTGCCGACTCCGCTCGCCTACGCGATGAGCCGCGTGCTGAACGAAGGCATATCCTGCCAGCAGATGCTCTCCGAACTACTCGGCACCGAGATCACCGAGGAGTAGGCTGCATTAACCGCCCCCAGTCTCGCTGCGCTCGACAGCCCCCGCCAGCGGGGCGTTAGCATATGCCCCGCAGCGAGACGGGGTGGTTCGCGCCATCGGCAAAGCTAATCTCACCGGTGCCCACCCTGCTGAGTTTGGCGGGTTTTGCAAGAGGCGAATTGTTACGGGGCGGTGCGCCATCGCACGTATTAGGCTATGACCCAGTATGTGCAAAACATGGCATGGGAGGAAAACATGGCTGAAACGGCCAAGATTCGCGTTGTGGTGATGTATGGCGGCAAGGCCGACGAGCATTCGATTTCCTGCATTTCGACTGCCGGCGTGCTGCGTGCGCTTGACACCGACCGGTTCGAGCCGGTGCCGGTGGGCATCACCAAGCAGGGCCAGTGGATCGTGGATGGCGAGGACCCGCGCGGATGGGATATGGCCGACGGTCTGCCGGTCGTCGAGAAGACTCCCGGCTCGCGCGACGTCGTGCTGGACGTGGCGCTCGGGCAGGATGGCTTCTTCGCCCGCAATGACGACGGCACGCTGAGCTCGCTGGGGCACGTTGACGCGGTGCTGCCGGTTCTGCACGGCCCGTATGGCGAGGACGGCACGATTCAGGGTCTGCTGGAGATGATGGATGTGCCGTACGTCGGTTGCGGCGTGCTCGCGTCCGCCGCGTGCATGGACAAGCATTACACGAAGGTGCTGCTGGCCGCCGCCGGCATTCCGGTCGCTCCCGGCATCACCGTGGACGCGCGCGGCTTCGACGCGGCGTCTCGGTTCGCCGCTGATGCCGATGGTCTGCTCGCTCAGGTCGAGGAGGCCGGACTGGCGTACCCGCTGTTCGTCAAGCCGTCCCGCGCCGGATCGAGCTTCGGCGTGACCAAGGTGGAGCATGCCGGTGACGCCGCCGAGCTGGCCGCCGCCGTGTTCGAGGCGAGCTATCATGATTGGCGAATCCTGATCGAACAGGGCATCGACGCGCGTGAGATCGAGTGCGCGGTGCTGTGCCCGAAGGCCGGCAGTGAGCCGCAGGCCAGCTGGCCGGGCGAGATCGTGCTCGACAAGCGCAACAGCGGCGGCGACCAGTTCTACGACTTCGACAGCAAGTACATGGATTCGTCGGCGAGCCATGTGGAGGTGCCGGCGAATCTGCCTCAGGAGACTCTGCAGCAGGTGCGCGAGACCGCGATCAAGGCGTTCAAGGCGGTGGATGGCGCCGGCCTGAGCCGCGTGGACACGTTCGTGACGCCGGACGGCGAGGTGATGGTCAATGAGATCAACACGATGCCCGGTTTCACGCCGATCTCCATGTATCCGAAGGCATGGGAGGCGACCGGCATCGGCTATACCGAGCTGATCACCAAGCTGATCGACGGCGTGCTGCGCTAGAAACCGACGGCACGGTTAGGAGAAACACTATGGGAAAACATGTTGGCGGCAAGCTGGTGCTTGCCGGAGCCGTAGCCGCGGGCGCCGCGGTCTGGGCCATCAAGCCGCGTTCGTTCAGCGACAAGCAGCGTCATTTCGTGCCGTCGGTTCCGGACGTATGGTATGCGCATCGTGGCCTGCATGACGCGGGATCGGGACTGACGCCGGAGTATGCGGCGCACAGCGGCGAGTATGTGGCGCTGGCGCGTCGCTGCGCATTGCGCGCGGGATACGGGACCGCTGACTTCAGCGGCTCGATCGCCCCGGAGAATTCGCTGGCTGCGTTCGCCGCCGCCTGTGAGGCCGGATTCGGCATCGAATTGGACGTGCAGCTCACCAAGGACGGCCGCGTGGTGGTCGTGCATGACGATAACCTGTTGCGCGTGGCCGGAGATCCGCGCAAGATCGCCGACCTGACGTATGAGGAGCTGTCGCGCATCCCGCTGTTCCCCGCGCCCGCGAAGCCGGGGGATGCCGAGGCGGCGCCCGTCGCCGACCCGGTGGCCGCCGCACAGTTCGCTCCGCAGGGCTACTACCAGCACGTGCCGCTGTTCGTCGACGTGCTGCGCGTGATCGCGGGACGTGTACCGGTGATCGTGGAGTACAAGTTCACCGACAACGCCGCGTGGGGCGAGCGGGCGGACGAGCTGATGGAGAAGGGCGACCAACTGCTGCAGGCGTATGACGGCCCGTATGTGATCGAGTCGTTCCATCCGGGCGCGGTCAACTGGTACAAGGAGCACCGTCCGGAGGTGTGCCGCGGCCAGTTGGCAGAGCCGGCGTCGCTCACCGGTACCGGGGTCAAGGAGTGGCTGGCCGGGCTGTTGGCGTTCGATTGGATCTCCCGTCCGGACTTCGTGGCGTTCGACTGGCATGGCGGCCCCTCTCCGCAGCTGCGGGCCGCACGCTGGATGGGCGCGATACCGGTGTCGTGGACGGTTCGCAGCGCGGACGAACTCGCCGAATGCGACCAGTATTTCGACCGCCACATCTTCGAGTCGTTCGTTCCGGATAGCAAATAGTCCTTTTATATAGTGCGTGCCCCCGTCGCGAAGCGACTGGGGGCATTAGCGTCCGTAAGTGCGCGCCGAAACGACAAGTGCGCGCACTTACGGACGCAAACAGACCCATTTGCGTCCGTAAGTGCGCAGAGTCGTCGTTCTGGCGCGAACATATGAACGCAAATCACCTCCAGTGAGCATCGCATCGGCCAGTTGGCTCTTCCAGCGCTCCAATAAGTAAGGTAAGTTAACAAATAGCGGAAGACTTCCGCGAGACAGTGTTGTCGCGACGGGAAAAATCACTGTTCTTTGAGGGGATTTGCGCAGGTCTTTTCAGGCATACCCATTGGTATATGGCGAAAATTTCTATTTTCCTTGGAAAATAATAATGTTAACAACACACGTTCTTGTATTTTGTTAAGAGTGTTATCATAGAGAACTGAGACGCGCGTGTCGGGCTTCCGTCATGCGTATCCGCTCAAGGTTAAGCCTTAGTGCTCCATGATGAAGGTAAGGAAATATGAGAAAACGAGTGGTTTCAGTGGCCCTTGCGGTTGCGCTCGCTGTCGCCCCACTGGGGGTGGTCAGCACAGCGTCCGCCGCGCCGCTTTCTGCAAGTGATTTGCAGACTCTCGCGCTCCGTTCAGCGGCTAGCTCCAATGACGCGAACGCCAACGATGTCGCCACCGTCGCGGACGATGCTGCCGTGAACGGCTGGACGATTGACCGCAACACCGCCAAAGGCGGCGAAATTCTTGCAGCCGGCACTGGCGATTATGCAGGATGGACTCATTTCAAGTCCACCTCCGCCAACGGCAATGCCACCAGCAGCAGTGGCTATCCGGCTGTCGCCATTAGCGGCAAGACGATTGACCTGACTCGGGCTGGAGAGTTCTCCATCAAGGTCAAGTCCCCGCAGGCTGGTTCCGCGAACCGTTTCGGCTTCTACCTCGGCTACAAGGATCCGGGCAACGCCCTGTTCCTGGGCTATGACAAGGGGGCTGGTTCTGGCAGAAGTATGTCGGAGGCAATGGCGATTGGTACAACGGCACACGTGTCGCTGCCCCTGCCGCGAACGCTGAAATCACCGTCAACGTCTCCTGGACTGCCGCCAAGGTTGCCACGCTGACTATTGACGGACAGAAGGCGTTCGATGTGGATTACTCCTCGATGACCGCGCTGACCGACAAGCTCGCCATGAAGGCCGGCTCTTACTCCGGCACCAGCGAAGTCACTGATGTCTACTTCAAAAACTTCACCGTGGGTGAAGTCGCCAAGCACAACGTGACCGGCAAGGTCGTCGACGCCAGCGGCGCCGCCATCGCCGGCGCCGAAGTCGTCACCGGCAAGAACTCCGCCACCACCGCGGCGGACGGCACCTTCACCCTCACCGGCCTCGCCGCCGGCGACTACACGCTGACCGTGTCCGCCGAAGGCTACGATGACGCCACCAAGACCGTCACCGTCGCCGATGGCAATGCCTCAGTCGGCAACATCACGCTGAACAAGTCGGCCGAAGTCGCTACTGAGACGCTCTCCACCGCCGCCATGGACGTGCGCGTGAAGAAGAACTTCCCGTCCGTGTACGACTACACGATGAAGAAGCTCGACGGCAAGATCATGTACGGCCAGCCGAAGGACGTGCGCGTCATCACCATTAACGGCACCGACGTGACGCTGAAGGACTCCGACGTGACCTTCAAGAAGGTCAGCGCGACCGAGGCCCAGTACACGCTGAACGTCAAGAGCGGCGACAAGATCAACGCGGTCGTCACCGTGCAGATCAAGGTCGTCGACAATACGCTCAAGCTCAACGTCACCAAGATCGTGAACAAGGCGGATGACGCCAAGACCGAGGCCGAGGAGAACCCGGTCCAGACGATTGCGTTCCCGAACCAGAGCCTCATCTCCGTGCGCTCCGGTCAGGACGGCGCCCAGTTCACCGGCGCCCGCATGTCGTCCGACACTGCCAGGCCCGGTGACACCAACTTCGACATCACCGCCGACACCACGGTCAGCAATGCGAACGACTACACCTACGGCTTCGTCTCGGGCAATGGCCTGAGCGCCGGCCTGTGGTCCAACTCCGAGCACGACGGCACCACCGTCGGCAACACCGTCGCCGGCGGTGCGAGGAACACCCGCGTGCTCACCTCCACCCAGAAGGTCGGCAAGGCCACCTCCTTCGGTCTGGGCACTGCACCGTGGTACTACCACCGCGTCGTGACCGACACGAAGAAGAACACCTACACCGTCGAAGAGACCGACATGCCGAAGATGGCCGTCGCCATCGCCGGCGACGAGAACGAGGACGGCACGGTCAACTGGGAAGATGGCGCGATCGCATACCGCGACATCATGAACAACCCATACAAGTCCGAGGAAGTGCCCGAGCTGGTCGCATGGCGCATCGCCATGAACTTCGGCTCCCAGGCGCAGAACCCGTTCCTGACCACGCTTGACAACGTCAAGAAGGTCGCCCTCAACACCGACGGCCTCGGCCAGTCCGTGCTGCTCAAGGGCTACGGCAACGAAGGCCACGACTCCGGCCATCCGGACTACGGCGACATCAACACCCGCGCCGGCGGCGCCGCGGACATGAACACCCTGATGGAGAAGGGCACCAAGTACGGCGCCCGCTTCGGCGTGCACGTCAACGCGTCCGAAATGTACCCGGAAGCCAAGGCCTTCAGCGAGGACATGGTGCGTCGCAACTCCAGTGGCGGCCTGAGCTACGGCTGGAACTGGCTGGATCAGGGCATCGGCATCGACGGCATCTACGATCTCGCCTCCGGCATGCGCAAGTCCCGCTTCGCTGACCTCAAGAGCAAGGTCGGCGACAACATGGACTTCATCTACCTCGACGTGTGGGGCAACAACACCTCCGGCGCCGAGGACTCGTGGGAAACCCGCAAGATGAGCCAAATGATCAACCAGAACGGCTGGCGTATGACCACCGAATGGGGCGCCGGCAACGAGTATGACGCAACCTTCCAGCACTGGGCCGCCGACCTTACCTACGGTGGTTCCGCCATGAAGGGCGAGAATTCTCAGGTCATGCGCTTCCTGCGCAACCACCAGAAGGACAGCTGGGTCGGCGACTACCCGTCGTACGGCCAGGCCGCGAACGCCCCGCTGCTCGGCGGCTACAGCATGAAGGACTTCGAAGGCTGGCAGGGACGCAACGACTACGCCGCGTACATCAGGAACCTGTACACGCACGACGTGTCCACCAAGTTCATCCAGCACTTCAAGGTCGTCCGCTGGGTCAACAGCCCGCTCGACGCCACCTCCGTGAAGGATGCCTCCGTCAACAACGGCAACGAGCAGATCACGCTGAAGGACGACCACGGCAACGTCGTCGTCCTGTCCCGTGGCTCCAACGACACCAACAACACCGCGTACCGCAACCGCACCATCACGCTCAACGGCATCACCGTGGCGTCCGGCGCGGTCTCCCCGGGCAACAGCAACACCGTCAAGGGCACTGAGTCCTACCTGCTGCCGTGGCTGTGGGACGTGAACACCGGCAAGCTCGTCAAGTCCTCCGATGAGAAGCTGTACCACTGGAATACCCAGGGCGGCACCACCGAGTGGACCCTGCCGAAGGATTGGCAGAACCTCGCCTCCGTCAAGGTGTACCAGCTCACCGACCAGGGCAAGACCAACGAGAAGACCGTCGCCGTCTCCGGCGGCAAGATCTCGCTGACCGCCGAGGCCGAGACCCCGTACGTCGTGACCAAGGGCTCCGAGAAGCAGATCTCCGTCAAGTGGAGCGAAGGCATGCACGTCGTGGACGCCGGCTTCAACGGCGGCCAGAACACCCTCAAGGACAACTGGGCCGTCTCCGGCACCGGCAAGGCCGAGGTCGAAGGCACCAACAACGCCATGCTGCGCCTGACCGGTGACGTGAAGGTCTCCCAGAAGCTCACCGACCTGACCGCGGGCAAGCGTTACGCGATCTACGTGGGCGTGGACAACCGCACCAACTCCCCGGCCAAGATCACCGTGACCAACGGCACCAAGGTCCTCGCCACCAACGAGACCGGCAAGTCGATCGCCAAGAACTACATCAAGGCGTACGGCCACAACACGTACTCGAACACTGAAGGCGGCAGCAGCTACTTCCAGAACATGTACGTGTGGTTCGTGGCTCCGGAAAGCGGCGACGTCAAGGTGACGCTCTCGCACTCCGGCGCATGCGACAACACCGACCATGTGTACTTCGATGACGTGCGCGTGCTTGAGAACGGTTACAAGGGCCTGACGCTCAACGCTGACGGCACCCTGAAGACGCTCACCAACGACTTCGAGGACAATGCCCAGGGCATCTGGCCGTTCGTGGTCTCCGGCTCCGAAGGCGTCGAGGACAACCGTATCCACCTGTCCGAGCTGCATGACCCGTTCACGCAGGCCGGCTGGGATGTCAAGAAGATGGACGACGTGCTCGACGGCAAGTGGTCCGTCAAGGCCAACGGCCTGATCCAGAAGGGCACGCTGATCTACCAGACGATCCCGCAGAACGTCAAGCTGGAACCGGGCGAGACCTACAAGGTGTCGTTCAAGTACCAGTCCGGCTCCGACGACATCTACGCCATCGCCACCGGTGACGGCGAGTACAACGCCAGCACCGTCAAGCTCACCAACCTGAAGAAGGCCCTGGGCGAGGACGGCACGGCCGAGTTCGAGATCACCGGTTCCATCACCGGCGACAGCTGGTTCGGCATCTACTCGACCTCCACCGCTCCCGACCTGCAGAACACGTCCGATTCCGCCGCCAACTTCGGTGGCTACAAGGACTTCGTCCTCGATGACCTGAAGGTCGAGCACGTGGCATCCGCCGAGCACACCAAGGCCGACGCCGAGGCGAAGCTCAAGGAAGTCAAGGACACCTACGACGGCAAGAGCGGCGACTACTCCGCCGAAGTCTGGACCACGTACGTGAACACGGTGGCCGAGATCGAGGCGCTCATCGCCAAGGATAAGCCCGACTACACCACCGCCTACAACAAGGCTGTGGCGCTGGCCGAGTACATGAAGAACGCACCGGGCGACGACTCGAACGATGCGTACGACGTGGCGACCGACGCCTACACCGTCGAGGCGGGCAGCCAGCAGGCACTGTCGGGCGGCAATGAGGGCCCGGCAAGCCTCGCCCAGGACGGCAATGCCGGCACTCACTGGCACACCTCCTGGAGCGCCAACGCAGTGTCCGCCGGTACCGCCTGGTATCAGTTCAACCTGAACGAGCCGACGACCATCGACGGTCTGCGTTACATGGCCCGCAGTGGCGGCGCGAACGCGAACGGCAAGATCAAGAAGTACAAGATTACGCTGACGCTGTCCGACGGCACCACCAAGGACGTCGTCACCAATGGCACGTTCACCACGACCAGCGGTGTCTGGCAGAAGGTCAAGTTCGACGCGGTCAAGAACGTCACCAAGGTGCGCATCACCGCTCTCGAAACCGCGGGACAGTCCGCGGGCGAGGTGAACACGTACGCCTCCGCTGCCGAGCTGCGTGTCACCACGGTTCGCGACGTGCCGAGCACCGAGGTCAAGGTCAACAAGTGCGATCTGCAGAACCTGTACGATGACGCTTCCGCCCTGACCGAGGCCACCTACACCGCCGACACCTGGAAGGTGCTCGTCGCCAAGCGCGACGCCGCCAAGAAGGTGCTGGACGACGAGAACGCCACCGCGCACGACGTGGCTCTCGCCTACCAGAACCTGAAGGATGCCATCGCCGCCCTGGAAGAGCGCGTGGACACCTCCAAGCTCGCCGGCCTGGTCGCCGATGCCGAGAAGCTCAAGGAATCCGCGTACACCAAGGATTCGTGGGCCGCGTTCAAGAAGGCTCTGGATGCCGCCAAGGCCGTCCTGAACAATGCGAACGCCACCAAGGCTGACGTCGATGCCGCGTACAACGCGCTGAACGCCGCGATGAAGGCCCTGAAGCCCGCCTCCTCCAAGCCGACTCCGAACCCGGAGACGACCGACAAGAGCAAGTTGCAGGCCACCATCGATCAGGCCAAGGCCCCTGGATCTGAGCGGTTACACGAAGAAGTCCGCCCAGGCCGTGCGTGACGCCCTCGCCAAGGCCCAGAGCGTCCTCGCCGATGACAACGCCACCCAGGCTGACATCGACGCCGCGCAGAAGGCCCTCGCCGACGCGATCGCCGCACTGGAGAAGGCCGATGCCAACGGCAACGCCATCTCCAAGACGGGTGCGAACGTCGCCGTCATCGGCATGGCCGGCATGATGCTGGTCGCCGCCGCTGGCGCGGTGTTCATCGCCCGCAAGCGCGCCGAGTGATATAAGTAAATAGAAATAGGGAGGTCGCCCTGTGGCGGCCTCCCTATTTTGTATTCAATCCGTTATGGATGGCCAGGACCGCGTCATTCTGCCTCCGCCAGCGGGGGCAAATATGTAGTCCTTTGTTTTATATTTCAGGCGTAGATGTTTCTCGGGCGCATGTCCTCCGGCAGGCCCTCCAGCAGTGTCGCCACGGAGCCTTCCTCGAAGACGGAGCGGATGCCGGCGGCCAGCAGCGGCGCCACCGACAGCACGGTCATGTTATCCAGGCGCTTCTCCTGCGGCACTGGCACAGTGTCCATCAGGATGATTTCGCGGGCGCCGCAATCGCGCAGGCGCTCCACGGCCGGGCCAGACAGCAGACCATGCGTGGCGACCAGAGTCACCGAGGCGGCGCCGGAGTTGCGCAGTGTGCGCACGGCCTCGCAGATTGTGCCGGCGGTGTCGATCATGTCGTCCACCACCACGCAGTCGCGCCCCTGCACGTCGCCGATGATGCCATGCGCTTCGGCATGGTTCGGTCGCGTGATGTCGCGAGTCTTGTGGATGAACGCGAGCGGGAGCCCGCCCAGCTTGGCGGCCCACTGCTCGGAAACTTTGATGCGGCCGGCGTCGGGGGAGACGATCGTCGCCTTGTCCATAGGCACGTGGCTGCGCACGTAGTCGATCAGCACGGGCATGGCGGTCAAATGGTCGACCGGGCCGTCGAAGAAGCCCTGCTCCTGCGCGGCATGCAGGTCGACGGTGACCAGACGGTTCGCCCCCGCGGTGCGGAACAGGTCGAACATCAGGCGTGCGGTGATCGGCTCGCGGCCCTGATGTTTCTTGTCCTGACGGGAGTAGCCGAGGAACGGTGCCACGACGGTGATGGACTTGGCGGAGGCGCGCTTGAGGGCGTCGATCATCAGCAGTTGCTCCATCACCCACTTGTTGATCGGGTTGGTGTGGCACTGCAGCACGAACACGTCGGCGCCTCGAACCGGCTCCGCGAACCGCACATACATCTCACCGTTGGCGAAGTCGTATGCGGTGGTGGGCAGCACGTTGATGCCGAGATATTGAGCCACTTCATTGGCAAGCTCAGGATATGCGCGGCCCGTCACCAAGGCCAGTCGCTTATCGGGTGTGCCCTCAAGGATCGCCGACATGTTTTTCCGCTCTTTCCGTCGATAGTTTCGTTACCGTTCACCGTGGTGATACGTTGCCGTACACAAACCTTATCCAATATACAAGAACCCGCCGTCCCAAGAGGAACGGCGGGTTGCGATGCTCACGGATTCTTCCACTTACGGCACGGTGCGCGCAGCAGGTGCCCCGTGCCGGGCGAAATCATTCCGATCAGTCGTCGTCCAGCGTGATGTCCAGCTTGTCGCCGTCCAGCGTGAACTGCCCGCTGATGCTGAAGCTGGTGGAACTGTCCGTCGGCTCCCAGGAGTCGTCATAGTTCTTGTACTCGTACGCCACCTTGGCTTCGCCGCCGTACACGTAGAAGCTGCCCGAGTCGATGCTGAGGTCATCAGTGGTGACGGTCGGGTATTCGGTGATGTTCCATGCGATGTTGCGGTAGTCGTCATCGGAACCGTACATGCTGAACGGGCAGCCTTCAGGCTGTGCATCCGTGGACTTGGCGCAGGTATCCAGCTTGTCCTTGATCTTCGCGTTGATCTCGTCTGCCAGAGCGTCGGTCGGCTCGGCAGAGATCGAGGCGGAGGATTCGGAGGAGGTGGTCAGCGTCGTCGAATCCGCGGTCAGATACTTCGACGTGACCGGTTTCACCGTGTACGAGCCCGGATACACCTTGAAGGTGTAGGTGCCGGAATCGGATGCTGTGGCGTTCTTCGCGCCGACCTTGACACCGTTGACGGTGAAGTTGGTGATGGCCGGTGACGCGTAGACGGAGATCTCCTTGACCAGCGGCGTCGTGATGTTCCAGTTCTTGAAGATCAGGAACTTGGATCCGTTCGGCGCGACCGTCAGAATGTCGGTCATGGACTTGCCGCCCAGCGTGTACGAGATCCGCATCGTGCGGGAGCCGTCCGCGTTGTCGGTGGCGGAGATGATGCGCTGGTTGCTGATCGTGGTCTTGTCGCCCTTGGAAGCCGCATTGGTGAGCAGCGTGCGCTTGCCGTTGGCGACCTGCGGGTCGGAGATGCCGTTGGCCTTGTCATAGTCGCCGGACGCGATGGCCGACAGGTAGCTCTTCGCGGTGTTATCGGCGCTGAACATGGTGGAGTTGACCACTGCGTAAGCGATACCGAGCAGGGCAAGCACGCCGACGATGGCGCTGATGATGATGGCCAGCTTCTTCTGCTGCGGGGTCATGGCCTTGGCTGCAGTCGGGGCGGCGGGAGCAGCCACCGGAACGGGGGCGACAGGTGCAGCTGCAGGAGCGGCAGGAGCGCCGGCAGGAACTTGGACAGTCGGGGCACCACCTTGGGCCTGAAAGGCCGCGGCGTCGGTGCCGGCAGCGGGAACCCCCTGAACCGGAGCACCGGGAACCGGAACGCCCTGAACGGGAACGCCTGAACGGGAACGCCCTGAACCGGGATGCCAGCTGCGGGTGCGGTCGGCGCTCCGGTGCCGGCGCCAGGCTGTCCGCCGAAGGACTGCTGCGGGGCCTGTGTAGCCGGCGGCCG
>ENA-OQOA01000277-OQOA01000277.1-human-gut-metagenome-genome-assembly--contig:-NODE-277-length-24625-cov-3.152421_pt1 | contig 24625 bp, 24 predicted proteins | sample MGYA00242633_ERZ504888 | MGnify/ENA primary metagenome ERZ504888 (study PRJEB26092, sample SAMD00036372) | human gut metagenome | host: Homo sapiens | study: EMG produced TPA metagenomics assembly of...
TTTTTTCGTTGCTGGTAGCACTGTGGTAGATGTGCTTGACAGCATCCAGCCGCAGTCCGTCCACACCTTCGGTCTATCCATCCTTTTGGCACTGTTTGCCATGGCTATGTACGCAGGGGAAGAAGTAGGCTTGTTCCACCGCACCATAGTTGAGGTCGGCAAAAGTAGTCGGTGGCAAAACTGGGAATGATAATACCATAAGTTCATGGAATCGAACAGAATATCGGCCGCTGTTTTGTTATCAAGAGTGAATGCAGTTCCCAAAGTGACTTTGTGGGAAGCAGAAGTAGCACCGTATTTAGTTCCTGCAGGCCAAGAAGGATCGTTACTAGTGCGGATTAGAAATCCCCAAGAGGAAACGAAGTCTGTGGTCAGTTCATAATGGTTGTTCCCTTTGTCATAGAATTTTTTACATATGCCTTCTCCGAAATAAAGGTATTTGGCTCCGTTTGTGCCGGGGTCAGGGTTGTCCGCATCGGCTTTTTCAGCCCGGGTTACTGTGACGGTGGGTTGCGAGGCTTTGCTCCAGTCGAGGCTGAATGTATAGATGCCTTTTACTTCTGTATCTTCGGAGGAGGTTGCGAACCATTCATTGGCGGCATATTCTTCTTTGGGTATCATGGCTATTTTTCCTTCTGCTATCTCTGTTTGAGGAGATTGGGAGAAGAGATAGTAGCTACGATAAAGATTATCAGTAGATGAGGTGGCTTCCTTGAACCAAGGGTGGGCTTTGCCCGTATGGTTCATTACATAATCCAGGTATATTTTTATGTTGCGCTTGTGGGCTTCGGTGATGAGGCGGTCGAAGTCGGCCTCTGTACCTAGTTTGGGATTGACTTTGGTATGGTCTGTCACATCATAGCCGTGATAGGACATGGCAGGATGGATGGGGGAGAGCCAGAGGGCTGTCACTCCGAGGCTGTTGATGTAATCCAGCTTGTCAATGAGTCCGTTGAGGTCGCCGTATTTGTCACCGTCCTTGTCTGCAAAGGAGTAAACTAATAATTGATAGGAGATGTCGGCACGCTTGGTACCATCCCAATTGTCGGGGGCGGCAGTGATATTTTTCCAAGTGGCGGTAGGAGGATCAGGGTTTTCGGGAGTCGGAGGAACCGGTATTTCCGGCGAATCGTCAGAACAGGCTTGTGACAGAGGTACCAAGCAAAGCAGGAATAGTATACCTACTAGAAAGAGATGGATTCGTTTCATGGTTTCCTTTGTTTATAAGGGGTAAAAGAATAAGGCGGAGTACAGTATTACGGAAATTCCGCAAGCCGTAAAACCGCCTTTTGTCGGTATAGGTACGGGGAGGATACAAGAAGCGTACCTATACTTGTATTGATTAGTTCTTAGTTAGGGTCAACAGGTTCATGCCGTCGCATTGAGGGATGAACCTGATGGTATAGTTTCCGGCCGTAACAGCGATGTTGCCGGCATTGAAAGTCGGTTCGGCTATCGAACCACCCCAGTTGATGTCCCAGTCATTATTGGCGCGGATTTTGATTTCACCATCCGTTAGGTTGGTGGTCAGATTCCAACTTCCATCTTCTTCGTTGTAAGTCATGTCGGTATCGGCATCCCATCCGGATGGGGTGGCGCTACCTATCACTCCGAGAGTTGAGATGAGGGTATGCTTGTAAGTCATGGCAGTCAAATCCACTTCCATCATGTAGAACCCTGCTTCCGGAGCGTCGATATTTCCTGCACCGTTTTCATCAAGTGTACCTGCCAGAGCATCACCACTTACTTTTTCCCAATCGCCTGTCCAGTTATCTTTTTCTGGGTTCGGCTTGTATTTGAATTCTCCGTTCAAATAGGCGAAACCTCTGTATTTGCCATCAAAGTTTATTCCGGCTAGCGGGCAAGTACCTGACCATGAGGTGTTATTACCTATTTCATAGATGTAAGGAGCGAAACCCAGCTCTTCCAGTGTGTAGGTGTATTCCATCATATCCAATGTCATTCTATACATGCCGGCTTGGGTTATCATGCCGGCTTGTGGATTGTTTGTTGTAAGTGTTCCTTCGGTAGCGGTATCTCCATCGGTTACGGTTCCCAATACACCAGCTCCCCAGAATTCTCCCTCGGTATTGGTCTTCGGAATAATTTTCCAGCATTGATTATCAGCGGTTGTGGTGAATACGATGGAAAATTTGGAATCTTCATAAACGTCTGTTCCCGAATGGCTGAATCCCACCATGCCGTCAGCGCTCCAACCATTTACCGAGGTTTCATCCTTGTCGTTCTTTATTGTGAACATGTCGCCTACAAGATAGTAACCGGTGTCAATAAATGGTGCGGCCGGAGTGAAATTTACGTCAAACGAACCGGCATTTACCAATAAGGCTTGTCCGTCTTTTATGGCATTGGCATATACTTGGGCAATGAAGGGACGCGCTATAGGACGTTTCCCGTAAGTTTCCACTACCAGCTTCTGAATGGTCAGGCTGTCAATCATTCCGTCTGTATTGGATTCCAGTTCTCCTGCCTTACCTTTCTCGGTAGAGAGCTCTACCCGTACATTGCCCAAGGTATATCCTTCGGGAAGTGTGGCATTAGATAGAGTGAACAATTTGATGCTGCTCCCCGGATTGGATAAATTGATGTCATCGACCTTGGATGCCGAGAAATCGGGAAGGGTTATTGCAGCTTCTTGTTCGTTGGCTTGAGGAGTTGCCCAATCAGTGTAATCATCTGTGCATGAAGACATGCACAGAACAGTCAGACCGATTAATGAATGGATTGATATATTTTTCATCTTGATTCAATTAAAAAGATTATTATTTGATTTCGCCTTCGCCGGTAGCGAAGTTCAGGTAGAGCTGCTGTCCCGCTTTGCCTGCTACTCGTGCTTGGTCTCCATCGTTGGCACGATATTCAATTTTGCCGTCGAAGACCATGAACTCGCTCTTCCACCACTCAAAGGTAGGAATTTTTACGTATGCACGCACACCGTCACCATCGCCACCCGGAACACTGGCAGCAAAAGCAGGTGAGACAAAAGAAGCGTTAAAAGTATCGGGAATGGTACATAACCAGCCTTCAGCCTGCTCTTTCCAGTCGCTGTTGCCTACAACAGGTCCCATCAACCATATTTCAGGTTTGTTAAACTGTATATCATAGACGAGGTTACGTCCCGAAACGGAAGAGGTGATTACCATTAAGTACCATCCCGGAGTATCAGTAGCGATATTGTCTCCGTTGTCTTTGATATTGCCTGCCAAATCGCCGTTTATACTGTTTATACCAGAAAATCCTGTTTCATTTCCATCCCAAGCTTTGCTCTGATTGAATTTGATGCCGGCATCGTCTATCCATACCATAGACCAGAATACATGAGTTGCACCGTTTACGGGAATCATCTTGGTTGCCGAATCCCAGTTCCATTCGTTAAATCCGCCTACGATATATAAGTTTTCGGGGGTATTGACCGGAGGAAGCGAGAAAAGTAAATGTACTTTATTCAATGACACTACATTGGAAAGTATTTCGGTTCCTTCTATTGCTTTGTTATCACTGGTCATCATAACTGCTCTCAAGCGGATATAGACCGCTATATCCATCGGAAAATCAACATCGGTTGCACCTTTGTTTACTTTCATATCTGTAAGTGTACTAGCTAAAAGAGGTGCGTCTATACTGATTTTTGTTCCTGCATTGACATTACCTATTTCTGTAAAATCGGTCATGGATTCATCGAATGCCACTTGCACATAGTATCCAACGTTGGCGGGGAAGCCGTAGTCGGGTTGTGAACAGGATATTTCGATAGAGGAAGAATTGGCCAAATCGATTACTGTACCGCTGATAGCTGGAGTGTTTAGGACAAATTCGGTGGGTGAGATTAGCGTTGGGTTGGAGTCGCGATCATCATCACATGCGGTGAATATACCCAGTCCCAATCCGATAATCAAAAATGATTTAAGTATTTTATTCATTGTATTTTCATTTAATATTTATAAAACAAAAAGTTTTCAGTATCCCGGGTTCTGAGTCAAATTGGAGTTGGCAGTCAACTCATTGGTCGGGATGGCAAAAATATTAAGATGTGCATCAAAACTACGTCCTTCATAAGATCCGCCTTTCCATTGCCAAGTGTAATTGTTGTTGCCTCCATAGCGGTTGAATCTAATTAAGTCCATACGGCGGCGGCCTTCAAAATAGAATTCTCGGCTCCATTCATCGCAAATATCATCCAGGCTATATGCATTTGTACGGGTAGAAGCATGTGCACGACTTCGGATGGAGTTAACTGCTTGTGTACCTTCAGATGTAGTGTTTCCTCCATTCAAGCGAGCATCGGCTTCTGCAAAAGTCAGATAGGCTTCTGCAACACGTAGCAAGAAGTAGTCGGTATCGGCGAAGGTGGCATCATGTCCGGCTGAACCGTCTGTTTTGAAGTTGGTGAATTTTGCAATAGCATAACCGCTTTTAAAGGTAGATACATCTTCATTGTTTAAGGTACGTCCCACACCGTCGAATAAAGCACGGTCGTCTTTGGCTGCTACATACATGTCGTAGCTTGGCAGTTCGGGGGCATCATTCTGAGGGAAGAATTTGCGGATGAGGTCAGGACGTGCGCGGTTACCGCCCCAGTTTTGTGCAGAAACACCGTTGGTGGCTGTCAGGTCATTAGGGTTTGCATGCATCTCACCATCAAAGCAACCAGCTATCAAGAACAGGGAAGTACCCCAACTGGTGGTTGTCAGACCGTCTTGAAGTAAGGGTAGAAGAGCTTCGTAAGCAGCATCAGTTTCCCCGTTGTCACCCATGAATAACATTTGATAGGCAGTCCATCCGCCTTTTCCCACAGTATTGAGCCGGTAGGAGGATTTTATTACTTTGTCGGCATATTCTTTTGCTTTTTGCCATTGGGCCGTTCCTGTATAAATTTCCGAATTCAAGTACAGGCGTGAGAGCAACAGCCAGCAGGCAGCTTTGTCTACACGACCATAACCGGCATCTGTCGATTTTTTTGCTTTTGCTTCGGAAAGGGCCGATTCTATTCCGATCAGTTCCTGTTCAAGCCATTCATACATTTGAGCTCTGGATCTTTGTTCAGGTTTGGTCATTGGTTCCAATGTAAAGGGTATGTTTCCCCAACCATCCATCAGTAAGAAGTAGTGTAGGGCACGTACAAAGCGGATTTCGGCAGACATGGTGGCATCTGTATCTCCAGCCATAGCCAGATATTGGTTACAATAGGTGATGCCGGTAGTCAGACGGGCATAGAACCCGTTTAACATAGGATGGGAAGCATTGTAAGTATTGTAGCAGAAACTGGCTACACCTTCATCTCCCCAGCCGCAGATAGCTTCATCAGTGGTCAGTTCGTTGGAATTGAACAATTGGCGGATAAAGCCTGTCGTACCACCATCCAAACCGTCAATATCACAGTCACCGTTAGCACCACCGTTTCCGGCTAATGCCATATTGGCGTAGCACTTGTTGAACAATCCGTTTAAATCAACATTGGTATCGATGTTCGGATCGATAGGATCTACATCTAAGTCTCCGATACATGAGGTTGCCCCCAAAGCCAACATCATGAATGTGGCAGGAACGATATTCTTTATGTATTTTTTCATATACTGCATAATTTTGCGAATTAGAAATTCAGGTTAAGACCAATAATAAATGAGATAGGACGCGGATAGAGATTGTTATCGAATCCGTTATTGATTTCGGGGTCGATGCCATCATAGTTTGAAATGGTGAAAACATTCGATACGGTTCCATATACGCGTCCATTCAAACCGCGATAGCTTCCGTTCTTGAAGAGATTGGAAAAGCTGTATCCTAAAGTGATGTTGTCACACTTCAAGAATGAGGCGTTACGCACCCAGTAGTCCGAAGCTTTGGCGGTAATTTCGTAAGTTTGCCAATTTCTGGCTACAGCGTCTACCGGACGGTTAGACAGGTAATTCAAAGAGTTGGACCATACTTCACCAGGATTCATGTTGCTCCATCCGGCGTTGATTCCATCATAAACATAGTTACCTAGACTGGCACGCAGTGAGAATCCGAAGTCCCAATTTTTGTATTCCAGGCGGGAGGAAAGCCCCATAGTTACGTCGGGAGCAGCATTTTTATAAAGGTATTTGTCATTTTCGGTAATTTTACCGTCACCGTCCCGGTCTACTACTGCATTTTCTATCGGGTTGCCTTGTGGGTCATATACTTGTTGGTATACATAGAATGAATTAGCTGGATACCCTACTTGATTGTATTGCAGATAAAAACCCGAACCTTGACCTACTTTGATATCGGTATTGGCTACAGGAGCACCACTATCGGATACACCACTTAGATCGGTAATCTCATTCTTATTATAAGTAAGGTTATAATTAATAGTCCATATTAAGTCATTGTTTACAATGGGTTTCCAGTCTAAGGCAAATTCGATGCCTTTATTTTCCAACGAACCGATATTTTGCCATGCTTGATTTCTATAGCCGGCCATGGACGCTAATGGTGCATAGTTCAGCAAATCTTCGGTTTTACGGTAATAAGCATCAATACTGGCTGTCAGCCGTTGATCCATAATACCAAAATCAACCCCAATATTATAGGTAGTAGTGGTTTCCCATTTTAAATCAGGAGTATAGTTGTCCGGGCGGTATAGGGTTCCGTTACCTATCAGTGGATAAAAACCGTTAGTACCTGTGCTTACTGAGTATGTGGGAATCCAGTTATAATTGTTAATTTTTTCTCCTGCCTGTTGACCTGTCATGCCCCAGCCTAAGCGAAGTTTTAAGTCAGATATCCAAGATATGTCTTTTAGGAAGTTTTCTTCTTTTGCTTTCCAAGCTAAGGCTACAGACGGGAACCACGCCCAATGGTCTTTGAAGCGTGAAGTTCCATCATCGCGAACGGTAGCTGTAAGATAGTAACGGTTCATAAGTATGTAGTTGGCACGTCCGAAGAAGGAAACCAAATAACTGTCGGTCTTGTATTGATACGGAGTGTGAGGACGCTCTGTGCCGGCTAATGTGGGGTCATCGTTCGTCATCGGATAACGACCTACGTAGTCACTGTTTGTGCTTTTCCAAAAATGTTGCCATTCGTAACCTCCCATAATATCAAAATGGTGGTTATCATTAAAGTCTTTATAATATTGGGCGTATGCATTCAATGAAAGGTTGCGTTTTTAGGATACTTTCACCTCCAACAGAACCATAATACATGGCACTAGGGGAAGCAGTAGATTTATTCTGTGCTTGGCGTCCTTTGGAAACATCGGCACCTAGAGATAAATGAAGGCGAAGGTCTTCAAGACCATGTACTTTATAGTCGATATCGGCACTTCCCACAAAGGCGCGGCTGTGGGCAACTTCTGTGTTAAAAGCAAGCATGGCTAATGGGTTGGCACATTCTGCCGTGCTGTTATAGATGAACGGCCATGTGGAGTCGCCTAATGATGCGGCCGATGACCATTGGAAAAATCCCCCATAATTTTGTAATGTCTGATCCAATGCATTGCCGAATTGGGCTTTGTGATATTCGGATGTGAAATTATAAGGATCTTGGGTAGGGTCCATCTTTACAGCAGCACCTACGGCTCCACCGTCGGCATATGCAGAACGTGCGTACATTCCTTTCGCATTGAGGTTCATAGTCAAATGATCGTCAAAAAAAAGACGGATTAAGATTCAATGCAGCTGTGACACGTTTGAAATCAGAATTTTTCAAGATACCTTCTTGATTGGTGAAACCTACAGATACACGATAAGGAAGGTCTTTTACTGCACCCGATACGGTTATATTGTGGTCATGACTGAGAGCGGTACGGTAAATAAGATCTTGCCAGTCGGTGTTGGCTGTACCCATGGCACGATAAGCATCGCTGTTTTCTCCGTATAAATCGGTGATAAGTTGACGGTATTGGTTGCTGTCAAGTACATCAACTGTTCCTTTTTCTGACTCAATGTGACACTACCTGAATAGGAAACTGAAGGCTTTTGCCCTTTGCGTCCCTTTTTAGTAGTGATGATGATAACACCGTTTGAGCCGCGTGAACCGTAGATAGCAGTGGCTGAAGCGTCTTTTAATACGTTGAATGATTCGATATCCTGCGGATTAATCATGGCTAGTTTGTTAGAGAGGCCTTTTACTCCCTCATTGTCCATAGCCATACCATCAATAACAATTAGAGGGTCATTAGATGCGTTCAGTGAAGAACCGCCACGTATACGAATCTGGGCGCCACTGCCTGGGGCACCATCATTACTTGTTACATTGACACCGGCTATTTTCCCAGAAATCATATCCTGTGCGTTTATTACTAAGCCTTTGTTCTTTCCATCCGGTTTCATGGCTGTTACCGAACCGGTCAGGTCATTCTTTTTAGCCACACCATAACCGATAACGACTACTTCTTCCAAAGTTTCCGTATCATCTTTCAGTATCACATTTAGTGAAGTAGCAGCCGGAAGTTCCTGGGTCAGGTATCCGATAAACGAAATAACAATTATATCACCTTTATTGGCGTTTAACAGGAAGTTACCGTCAAAATCAGTGATAGTACCATTGGTTGTTCCTTTTACCACAACATTGGCACCGATAATTGGTTCGCCTGTTGTGTCCTTTACAAGTCCTTTGACAGTCATTTGTTGGGCAAATGCGTCTATGGACAAGAAGCATCCTACTATCAGTGTGAGTAGGATCTTGAACATCAAGTTTCTTTTCATGTCTTTAAATTTAAAGTTAAATAATTATTTCAAGTTTATATTCTCAGCTAAAAACACCTATTGAAAACTGTTTTCCCAAACAATCAGATTATTTATGGCTCCTTTAATCCTTATATTTCTAATGGAATTGATCTTTCTTTAAAACCATTGAATTTTTTCTGAAAATTTTGTGATATCTGTTCAACTGGATATTGAGAGAGTTGAAACATGTATTTGTTTTTTAGATTTATTGAGATAGAATGAGTTCTCTATATTTCTGTTTATTGAAATAAATTTCAAAAAAGTATCTGCAAAAAATGATTTGTAATGAGATACAATAGGGGAAAAATTCTTTTTGGTTTTCATGATTTAATGGTATTTAGTTTTAGGTTAACGGTTATCCTCACTTTATTTTGTTTTGGATGTTGCAAATGTAGCTTTCTTGTAAATTGATTCTTTATCTAAGAATAAAAATATAAATGATTTAAATCAATTGTATTTTATAAGTGTTTGATTTATAGAATGATGTGTCTTTTTTGTATCTGAAAAAAATATAAATGATTGTGAACTGTTTCGTGTTTGGACAAGAATGATTTATGGTTCTTTTATATTAATTCTTTGTCAAAACTTTAGTTTATATTGCATCAGCTAAGAGTTTTCTATAAAAAACTTTTAACCGATGCAATATAAAGGAATAAACTTAAAAGTAGTTTTATTTGTTTTTTACAACAATGATTTTGGGAGTTACCTTGTTGAAATACCACTTGATGGTATAGTTACCGGCTTCTGAAACTTTAAAATTACCATCACCGGCATCTTCAAACTCTCCTTCTACAGCTCCGGGAGCTATATCGTCTTCCCCATTTTCTCTTCAGGGCGTATTTTCCATTTATTACCGGCGGGCATATCTAGGGTAGCTTTTTAAAATAATATTGAAAATTTGTTGTTTTCATCCGTTTCAGTTTCCAGTGTCATCATTGTGTCACCGCTTCCCCAGCTATTGTGGTCTCCTACAATTCCCCATGAGTTGTGAGGTTTGGAAACTTTCAATTCTCCTGTGGTATTATTGAATTCTAAATAATAACTGTTTTTGCTGTATGCTTTAATGTCCCCTCCATTACCGGATACTAAAGTAACGAGGGATTGTTCGGGTGTCATACTTTCCGGAGCTCCCCAATTGTCCGTACCCCAGTCTTCCGTACCGCAGAATTTCCAACCATCGGCTGCTTTGCCGTCGAAGTACACCATAGCGGTGTATATATTATCAGAATTTACCGAATATACTTTTTGGCTTTTGGTGAAATCCCAACCATTATAACTTCCACGGAGTGTGATTGCCGGATATTCCGGCTCACCTTCATATGGAGTGATGGTGGTTGAGACAATGTTGGAATACAATGTATCGGCAGCTGCTGAGATAGAAGACGATATCCGAAATTCGATTCCTGTCGGCGCTGTCTCTATTTCATAGACTTTCAGCAGGGTCATGATTTTGCTGTTCAGGTCACTGACAGTGATAGTATGTGATAAATCTGTTTTGGATGAGGCTAAAATTACTTTATTGGCAAAATTTTTGTCTTTAACATCCATTTCCAACGCATTGATAACGCTTGCTTGATAGCCTAAATCCGGATAGCTCCAGGTAAGGGTGAATGCCTCTTGGGAAGCATTTTTTGATTCCAGTATATAACTGTCATTCAAGGATGACAGGGTAGACGGGATGGCATTTTCCGAACTATATGTCACTTGTTCCAAATCACTTTCACAAGCAGTACAAAGTAATAGGGTAAAAATAGAAGTTGATATGCTTTTTATGAATTTCATGATGATGTACTTATTGATTAATAACCTTCATTTTGTTGTAAGTTACCGTTTACGGTCAGGTCGGTAACAGGTATAGGATACACGTTATATCTCTTGTTCACTCCTACTCCGGTATTGATTCCTCCTTTGAAATCCCATGTATAGGAGCCGGAAGTAAGCAGATCGAAACGTACTAAATCTGTACGGCGGATACCTTCCCAATATAATTCACGCCCGCGTTCATCTAACAAATTACGGAAATTATTTTTCCCTCTAACCAATTTTTCGGAAATGTTGTGTTTTTTCATCTCCATAGGCACGCTTGCGAAGGGCGTTGATATATTCAACAGCACTAGCCTTACTTCCTTCTCCACCGCGTGCTACGGCTTCTGCATACATCAGGTAAATATCTCCCAAACGGAACATCGGAAAATCAGTATCTACCCATTAATGTATTTTTTCCCGGTTGTCCGTTGCTGTCTAAATTGCTGAATTTGAATACACTCCATCCTTCAGTTTCAAAAGTTCCGGATACACTGGAAGTAATGTCGATAGAGCGTCCTTTATCATAAAAATACCACGTTTATCTTGAATCTCAGAAGCTTTGGGTTCTTCATCATTTTGAAAATCAAAGAGATGAACCAGATTGCTTGTTGCGCGGAATCCTGCCCAGCCTTGGTCTACCCCACTGTGTGCTAGTAAAACATCTTTGTCTTCAGCTCCTCTGGCTCCGATGATAATGGCAGCCATACCCCATGATTGGGTCTTGTCCCCATCAAAGATGATAGGATAGATTATTTCTTTTTGGTATCCGGATTCTCGCCATTGTCTGCTTTGAATAAATCAGCATAGTTGTCTGCCAGTTGATACCCTGCTTTGATCACTTCGTTGCATGCATTAATACATTCGCTATATCGTGCCTTACCGGTGTAAACTTCTGCATTAAGATACATGCGTGCTAATAAAGAACTGGCAACAGCTTGATCTGCTACTCCGTATTCGGAGCGTGGAGAGGGCAGATTGGGTTTGATTTCGTTTAGTTCTGCTTCTATCCAATTGAACAGGTCTTCTCTAGACAGCGGGGCAGGTTCTATGGAATAATTCTTTTCAGTGATGAATGGAGGCAATGCAAACATATCCATCAAGATATAATAGGCAAAAGCACGGTTTAAAGCGGGCTTGTGCAATATAACTTTCTTTGTCAATGCTTTCGGGCGCGTTGGGAATGTTCTTTAAGAACTCATTTACCAGTGCCACTATATACATGCAGCGTTGATAAACCCCTTCAATGGGTTCCACTTTATTGGTAGTCCATGTCATATAGTTTACTTCTGTGCACCATGCATCATTCCATGCGTTCTTCATTTCATCGGTTGGCTGTTCTTGTAAAGTCCACCAACAGCGTAATAGTGCAGTATTTCCTGCATCAAGGCCTGAAATATCTGAACTGCTGCTGCCGTCTTGTCCGGATAACGCCCAAACTGAGTATATTTTATGAAGTCCTTTAGTGTAGCTTTCCGCATCGGTATAAGCTTTGTCTGCTGTTTCCACTGTGGGATCCAAAGGTAAGACATCCAAATCATTGAGACAACTTGAAAAAAAAACAGGCAAGTTGCCAGAGTTGTATAGATATATTTTCTTGTTTTCATACGTAATTCTCATTAAAAGTTAAGATTCAAACCTATAGTGTATGTGCGGGGACGTGGCCAGATGTTAGAATCTATCGCTCCACATTCCGGGTCTAATCCGCTATATTTTGAGATAGTAAATACATTTTGGACAGATGCGCTGATACGTCCTGATAGTTTGGCTGCAAACAGATTTTGGAAAGAATAGCCTAATGTAAGGTTGTCCATCTTCAAGAATGAAGCATTTTCCAGAAAATAGTCGCTGGCCATTTGTTCGCTGGTATTCAGCAAGGTAAAGCCTGTATCTTGAAAACCGTTATAAAGATTTGTAATAAATCCTTTTCCACCATAATTGTTGGAAGTGCTATTGCCTGATGCCACGCCATTGTATACATAATTGCCAAAGTTAGCACGGAGATTAAAGCCCAGATCCCATTTTTTGTAGCTGAACTGAGAACTGAAACCCATATATACTTTAGCCATCGGACTTTTGTGGGTTAGATAACGGTCGGCTTCGGTAATTTGTCCGTCATTGTTTCGGTCTACAAATGCATTTTGGATAGGCTTGCCGTTTTCATCGTATACTTGTTGGTATAAATAGAATGTTCCAGGCATTTCACCTACTTGGTGTTTTTGGTTTGTGCCGGCATCAATACCTTGGTAGTCGGGATTGAAAGTGGTAGTCAGCTTGGTAATCTTGCTATCATTCCAAGTGATATTATAGCCTACCTCCCATGTGAAGTCTTTGCTTTGGATAGCTATGGCATTTACATTGGCTTCCACACCTTTATTTTTCATTTTACCTACATTAGCGGTAATCAAGTTGATAAAATTCGTTCCCGCTGCGGCACTGATGGTGTTTAACAAGTCTTTTGTATGTTTCTGATAATATTCAATACTACCGTTGATACGGTTATTTAAGAATCCGAAGTCGATGGCTACATTGTATGTAGTTGTTTGTTCCCATTTTAAATCAGGACTGTAACCGTTTGGCTTCAAAAGCGTAGTTCCTAAATAGGTTGTATTAGGATTAGTGCTGAATGAATAGGATGTGATATATTGATAATCTCCAATTTCCTGTTGTCCGGTCACACCATATCCTAAACGTAATTTTAATTTGGAAAGCACATTTTCTGTAGCTTTCATAAAGGGTTCATTACTGATGGTCCAAGCTAAGGCGGCTGAAGGGAAAAGTCCCCAACGATTGTTTTCACTGAATCGTGAAGAACCGTCACGACGTAAAGTGGCAGTCAGCAAATAGCGGTCCATGAAATTGTAATTTAAACGCCCGAAGAATGAAATAAGATAGTTTTCATACGGAATGCGACGGTGGTCATCACGGATGTAATGCCGTTCGTTTTCGTCATAGGTATATCCTTCTTTTGCACCTAAGTCCTCTGTAGGGTTTGAATAGGTGATATCATGATTGGCATAATAGAAATGTTGCCAGGAATAACCTGCCATTATATCGAAATTACTTTTGATGGATTCTATGTTTTTTGCATAGTTCATGTAGAAGTCCAGCAGGTGGTTACGACGCAGATTGTTCCAAGTATTGCCTTGTCCTAAACCGGTGAATGTTTTATCTAGTGAGCTTTGAACCGAATTGGAATTTACAAAATTACGACCGGTTGTTTTTGCCACGTCATAGCCTAAATTCAAGTTGGCATGTAAGTCTTCCAGACCATGTATTTTATAGTCCAATTGAATATTACCCAAACTACGTTTGGTTGTACCGTGATTGTTTCTATCGTATAATAAAGACAATGGATTCTGAGTCGCCAGATCGGCTTGTGCTCCTTGTACTATTCCCCAGTTCCAATAGCCATTATATCGGTTTTCTTCATCGTAAATGGGTTTGGTGGGGTCAAAGAAAGCAGCGGCACCTACAGCACCGGAATCTGCAAATCGGTTTTTATTCGATGGTGCCTTTTACATTGATGTCTACACTCAGGTGGTTGTCGAAAAATTTAGGACTTAGATTGACAGCACCGGTATAACGTTCATATTTAGAAGTCTTTAGTGTACCTTTTTCTGTATTATAACCTAAAGAGATACGGAAAGGCATAAATCCTGCTTTTCCTGCAATTCCGATGTTTTGGTCTGTACTTAATCCTGTCTGGTAAATAGCATCTTGCCAATCGGTGCTTTGGTTAGGGTATACGTTCAGAATCCGTTGGATGTCCGCCGACTGTGCGGTTCCTTCCGGATATTGAGCCTGCATTACTTCGCGGAATGATTGTGCGTCCAATGTCTCTATACGTTTATAAGGGTCTTTTGCCGTGAAAGTTCCTGAGTAGCTAACTTTTATTTTGTCTTGTGTCCCTTTTTTAGTTTGGATGATAATAACTCCATTCGAAGCGCGTGAACCGTAAATGGCTGTCGCCGAAGCATCTTTCAAAACAGTGAAAGTTTCAATATCATTGGGATTAATGGTGGCAAGTGCATTGGGAGTGCCTGGAGCGGCATCATTTGAAACAGGAATTCCATCGATAACAATAAGTGGATCATTGCTGGCATTTAGTGATGCACCGCCACGGATACGAATTGTCGAACCGGCACCAGGGGCACCGTCACCTTGACTAACAGAAAGTCCCGGAACTTTACCCATAATCAGTTCTTGAGGAGAAGTAACAGCACCTTTGTTCATCTCTTCAGCTTTGATAGCTACCACAGAACCGCTTAGGTCATCTTTTTTCACAGAACCGTATCCAATGACAACCACTTCATCCAGAAGTTCTGTATCATCTTTTAATATAATATTCATAGAAGCGGCTGCCTGTGCTTCTTGAGACCGATATCCGATAAACGAAATGATGATAATGTCACCTTTATTGGCGTTTAACAGGAAGTTGCCATCAAAATCGGTGATGGTACCATTAGTCGTTCCTTTTACTATAACATTAGCCCCGATGATTGGTTCACCTGTAGTATCTTTGACAATTCCTTTGACAACTATTTGTTGGGCAAATGTGTTGACGGACAAGAATAATCCCACAATGAACATCAGTAGGACTTTAAACGTGGCGTTTCTTTTCATGTCTTTGTATATAAATGCTTTAATATTATTCATTTTATTTGGGAAAATACCTATTGAAAACTATTCAACCTTTTTACTTGCTTTTCTATAATCTCTTAATACCTTTTAATTCTGATTTATCTTTTACCTCTTTAATGCTGATTGCATAACCACCACCGCTTGCTGCGTGTAAGTTCAGTTTGCTTTTGTTGGTCACAATGCCTTTACGGATGGTATATGCCTGCGGATTATCTTTCCAGTCGGCATCTTTTGCGTCTGCATATACAGTTGCGATGTATTTTTTGTCCGGATCAAGGAAATCAAATATCAGTTTTGAAGAATGACCGTTCTCATCTGCCGTACAGCCGATATACCAGTCGTTGGTTCCTTTAGCTTTGCGGGCAATGGTAATATAGTCTCCCGGTTCGGCTTCCAGATATTTGGTTTCATCCCAGTCAATGGCTACATCTTTTATGAATTGGAAGGCATCCATGAAGCGTTCATAGTTTTCAGGTATGTCAGCAGCCATTTGTAATGGGCTGTACATTGTTACATACAGGGCCAGTTGACGTGCCAAAGTAGAACGTACCTGTGAATTGTTGGTAGGATTCATTTTGTTACAACGGGTTTCAAAGATACCCGGAGTGTAGTCCATCGGACCACCTATTAATCGTGTGAAAGGCAAGATGGTAGTATGGTTTACGTTGTTACCGCCAAATGACTCATATTCAGTTCCGCGTGCTGATTCGTTACCGATCAGGTTGGGATAGGTGCGGCATATTCCGGTAGGGCGTACAGCTTCGTGGGCGTTTACCATGATTTTGTAGTCCGCTGCTTTTTTCACCGCATATAGATAATGGTTATCCATCCATTGTCCATAGTGGTGCTCACCACGTGGAATAATGTTGCCTACATAGCCACTTTTTACAGAATTATATCCGTTGTCTGCCATGAATTGGTATGCCTGGTCCATGTGGCGTTCATAGTTACGTACAGAAGCCGAAGTTTCATGATGCATCATCAGTTTTACACCTTTGCTTGCAGCGTAACTTTGAAGTTCTTTAACATTAAAGTCGGGATAGGGAGTTACAAAATCAAAAACATAATCTTTGCTTTTTCCGAACCAGTCTTCCCAACCTTCGTTCCAGCCTTCTACCAATACTTGGTCGAATCCATGCTCCGCTGCAAAATCAATGTAACGTTTTACATTGGCGGTGTTGGCAGAGTGTTTGCCGTTAGGTTTTGTTTTGTTGTAATCTGTTTCACCTAGTTTTACACTGGATAAGTCATCTGTGTAAGCCCATGAGCCTTTTCCCGTAATCATATCCCACCACACGCCGATGTATTTCACAGGCTTGATCCAGGAAGTGTCTGCTATTTTGCAAGGTTCGTTCAGGTTTAACGTAATGCGTGAGGCAAGAATGTTGCGGGCATCATCACTAACGATGACGGTACGCCATGGTGAAGTGCAGGGAGTCTGCATATATCCTTTGTCACCTTGTGCGTCCGGAGTCAGCCATGATTCGAAAATCATGTTCTTGTCATCCAGATTGAGGTGCGATACAGGCATAGTCTATCAAAGCAGCTTCGTGCAGATTGATGTACAGACCATCGTCTGTTTTCATCATCAGGGCAGTTTGTACACCGGTGGGGCTGAATGCTGTTTGCGAGGAGTTCTCCGTATAAGCCTTTGAAAACAATCCTCTGATTTCCGACAGGCGGGAAACGGTATAGTCATATTCCTGTGTATCGTAATCTCCCGGAATCCAGTAAGCAGTGTGGTCACCTGCCATGGCAAATTGTGAATGTTCTTCTTTGATCACGAAATAGTTTAAGTTCTTCTGCTGCGGAAATTCATAGCGGAAACCCAGACCGTCGTTGAATAGGCGGAAACGGATGATTATAAATCTGTCATTGGCAGGCTGGTTCAATGTGACCGCCAATTCATTATAATGGTTACGGATTTCCTTTTCTTCTCCCCATACCGGTTGCCATGTTTCATCGTTGGTAGATGTCTGGACATCCTTTAGCTCGAAACCGTTATAAAGGTTTGTCTTGATGTCCAGTTTGTCTATGTCTTTTTTATCAGTCCATTCGAAGTCGGTTTTGGCGTTTGCGTCTTCCTTCTTTAATTCCAATCCCAATTTACTGGGTTTGATAACTTCCTTCTGTTTATAGGTCAGTTCATACGTAGGAGTGCCCTGACCATCTAGGGTAAATGTCATCTCCAGATTGCCATCCGGAGAGCTCAGTTTCTGTTGTGCATTCGCAATGAATGAGATACAGAGAAATGCGATAAGTGAAAGATTCTTTTTAATTTCATAATATGTACTGGTATTAAATTATAAGCTTTTACTGATTGTTTTAAAATTCTAGAACTAGCATTCCACGCCCCGGGAGTGTTAAGTTTTTACTCAAGTCGATACTTTTATCCGTTAAAACATCATGGGCTGATGTTGTTGGAAGTACTTCTTTGTATGGAGTCAGGTTAATGGTTTGCGTTTTGTCTGTTCCATTCATGAGAACCGTTATCGATTTGTTTCCATATTTTCGTTCATAAACGTAAATCCCTTTGTTGGGAGCGAAGTGTTTCAATCTGCCTTTGGCTATGATTTCATTACCTTTTCTCCATTGGAGTAGTTTCTGCATATAAGTAAAGGCTTCATTTTGCTGCGGAGTACGGTTAGCCTCATTGAAACAGTTGCGTGAGTCATTTTTCCAACCTCCGGGGAAATCACAACGTAACAGACCGTCGCCATTGGCTTTATCTGCAGCCATCAGAATTTCTGTCCCATAATAAATCTGGGGAATGCCACGTGTAGTCAGCAGGAATACAAGTGCTTGTTTGTAGCGGTCAATATTTTGCGTGGCTTCTTCATTTAAATAAAAGCGTGAAGTATCATGGTTATCAAGGAAAACGAGCAGATTCATTGGATCTGCATATACCAAATCCTGAGTAAGATAATCGTAAAGACGATATAATCCGCCATTCCAGTCAGTTGTTTCTTCGTCAAAGGCTTTGTTCATTTGTTCCATCAGCGGGAAATCCATCACGGTACGGAGATTGGAATTTCTGGGAGCAGCCAGTCTGCTGCTTTCTGCCAGAAGAAACTAGCACATTACTGTTCAACCAAGTTTCACCTACTATGTTGAAATCAGGGTACTCATCGGTCACGGCTTTACACCATTCTGACATCATGTCGAAATCTGCGTAAGGGTGTGTGTCTTGACGGATGCCGTTAATCCCTGCATATTCTATCCACCAGATACTGCTTTGGATCAAATAGCGGGCTACATGGCGGTTGCGTTGGTTTAAGTCGGGCATTGATTCTGTAAACCATCCGTCTACGGCTATCTTGCGTTCATAATCAGAAGCGTGGATATCCTGTACGCTCGCTGTTTTATAAGAAGTTTGTGTGTAGTTTCCTTTAAAATTGAACCAGTCTTTGGAAGGCATATCTTTGAAAAGATAGTTTTCGCTGCCACAATGGTTGAAAATCATATCCATAACAACTTTCATTCCTTTACTGTGTGCTTGTTCTACCAGCTTGCAGAATTCTTCATTGCTGCCTAATCTGCGGTCTACTTGATAATAATCGGTAATGGCATAGCCATGATAGGATCCTTCTTTCATGTCATTTTCCTCTATGGGGTTCAGCCAGATGGCCGTAACTCCCAAGTTGGAGAGATAATCCAGATTATTTTCAATACCTGCGAGGTCGCCCCCGTGACGGGCGAACGGATCGTTGCGGTCTACCTTTGCTTCCAACATTTCCGGTACGACATCGTTCGAGGGATTTCCGTTGGCGAAGCGGTCTGGCATAATCAGATATAATACGTCACCCGAGTTGAAGCCTTCCACGTTGGAAGCATCTGCCTTACGCTGTTTTATTTCATATGGCACAACAGTTTGCTTTTTACCTTGTTTCAATGTAATATGAAAAGTCTGCGGAGTAGCTTCCGATAAATCCATATATAAGATTAGGTAATTGGGATTTTCTTGTTTCACAACATCTTTCAGAAGAATGTCTTTAGAAGAGATGCTTACATCACTGGAGGAAATATTGTCGCCATACAGTAGGATCTGTAGTTCGGGATTCTTCATATCCGCCCACCAGAAGGTTGGGGCTACTTTTTTAATATGGCTGCGGACACTGTGTGTTGCAAACCGATAACGCGAGTAATGCCATAAGTGCGAATGTTCTTTTCATAATATATAGAAAATTAGTGTTTATATCTTCATTTTCATTTGGATGTTGCAAATGTAGGAGTGGAATAGATGAGATTTGAGTACTAAGAATAAAAATATAAATGTTTTATAGACTCAACTTATTGATAACTAGGTGTATTTTATCTCTGCTGTATTGCTGAAAATATAAACGTCAATGAAAATATTTTCGTTGAAAAACTTTATTCTAATTACTTATATTTATATATTTGTGAATCTATAATAAGTATATAAGATGAAGAATGTAACCTATTTCTTTATATTGTTTTTGTTGATTTTGACACCTCCTTTGTTTGCTGATAAAAACAGCAATGAAGAAGTGTTGAAAAGGTTGGATCGGATCATTGATAATAAGACCGCTTATCATGTGCAGAAGGAAAAAGAGATTGTGGATTTAAAGCAACGTCTTCACCGTTCTAAAGATAATAGGGAGAAATATGAACTTTGCGGTTCTTTGTTTAACGCTTATCTGCATTATCAAGCTGATTCCGCATTGTATTATATTAATGGAAAAATGAATTTGTTGCCTCTGTTGAATCATCCGGAGTTAAAGAATGAGATTGTCATTAACCGTGCCGAGGTGATGGGGGTGATGGGAATGTATAACGAGGCTTTGGAACAATTGGAGCGGGTAGACCCGTTGGAATTGGAACGGGAAACTTTGGCTTATTATTACCGGACCTATCGGGCTTATTATGGTTGGGTGGCCGATTATACCACCAATGATGCCGAAAAAGTGAAATATTTGAAAAAGACCGATGCTTACAGGGATTCTATTCTTATTGCTACTGATCCTTGTGTAGACAGGAGCATTGTATGGGCCGAGAAAAAGATTATTAATGGCAGGGTGGATTCTGCTTTGGTTATATTGTCGGACCTATTGAAAGAAACGCCGGATGAACGGCAAAAAGGGTATATTTACTATACTTTATCCGAGGCTTACGATATGCGGGGAGATATTCAGAAAGAAATTTATTATCTGGCCTTGACTGCTATTACAGATTTGAAATCGTCTATTCGTGAATATGCATCCTTACAGAAATTGGCTCAACTGATGTATGAGGTAGGTGATTTGGACCGTGCCTATAAGTATTTGAATTGTTCAATGGAGGATGCGGTAGCTTGTAATGCCCGTTTGCGGTTTATTGAGGTAACGCAGTTCTTTCCTATTATTGATAAAGCATATAAATTGAAAGAAGAAAGAGAGAGGCAGATTTCCCGTACTCTTTTAATCAGTGTCAGCTTACTTTCTTTATTTTTGCTTGCTGCTATTTTTATCTGTACCGATGGATGAAGAAATTATCAGTGATGCGCCGTAATCTGAGTCTGGCTAATCAACAGATGCAGGAAGTAAATGCTGAGTTGGCACAGACGGGGAAGATCAAGGAAGTATACATTGCCCGTTATTTGGACAGATGTGTGATTTATCTGGACAAGTTGGAGTTTTATCGTCGTTCTTTGGCGAAACTGGCAATGGCCTCCCGTATAGACGATTTGTTTAAAGCGATTAAATCCGAGCAGTTCATACGAGATGAACGGAAGGATTTTTATAATGAGTTTGATAAGTCTTTCCTGGAGTTATTTCCTCATTTCATTACTTCTTTTAATGAGTTATTGGTTAGAGGAAGGAAGAATATATCCCAAATCGGGTGAGTTGCTGACTACGGAATTGCGTATATTTGCTTTGATCCGTCTGGGAGTGACTGATAGTAATCGGATTGCCCATTTCTTGGGGTATTCTTTGGCAACGATTTATAATTATCGCAGCAAGATGCGTAATAAGGCGATAGGAAACAAGGAAACTTTTGAACAGGAAGTGATGAACTTGTAGAGATAGGGGGACTTTTAATTATAATTGTAATGTGGATTAGAGAAACAATGAGGCTTAAATCGATATAACCGAAGGTTTTTATCTTCATATGGAGTTTATACTGAATGGTGTGCTTTCAAAATCTGTATGGTCTTTTCAGAACTTCTTGTGGATGAAAAGAAATTCTTATATTTATTGTTGTCTTTGCGGAATACAGAATTGAGCTGTTCTGCCTTTTCTCCATTATAATACCGAGGAACTGGCTTATTGAGTAGTTGCATTGTTAAGACATTATTAAAATTCCTCATTTAGGAGAACGATAAATAAAGGGCATTGCAGCAGCCACTTCAGCATAGGAACTATTCAAAGCCCTTTCAATCCGTCTGTCTATCAGTTTACGTACTTTTTTAAGTTGTTTTTGATTATATCATCTCATCTTTTTCGAAAGCTTTGGCATAGGTGCATTCGTCTACTATGATTTTAACTTTTTCATTTTGGGGATACAGGTTCTATGATATGCGATAGGGGTATAAGGTGGTTTTTCTACAAAATCAAAGCTTTATTTTTTGAGAGCTTTTTTGATTCAAATAAATTAAAAGAAAGCGAGGAAAGAAGTATTCCGGTATGCGGAAACGTCTTTCCTCGCTTGGGAGAAGTTTATCTATATTCTAATATGAAGATATTACTATCTTTTTCATAGGATTAGATAAATTATTAAACTGCTGCATTTACTGTGATTTCTACAGGTACAGTTACATTCACAGTTTCACCCTTGGAATTCTTCACATTTGTGAATGTCAATTTAATGGTAACTTTTGTTGACTGAGAAATCATAGTATCCGCAGTTGTAATCTTGATATCATAACGTGTTACATTCTTCGGATTGTCTGCAGTTCCAATATTAACTGTACGTTCTACAAGTTCTGCACTCTTAATCAAGTTGTTCCCTTCTGTTATCGTTACAGTAGAATTGTTATCTACAGTGTAAGCATCTCCTGCGAAATCTACCAGTTTGTAAGTCAAAGCACCAGAAGCAGCGTTTCTGTAGTCATAAACAGTTACTGACTTGCCAGCACACATTACTGCTACATTACCGATAACGATGTCATCACCCTTAAGAGTAGCGAAGTTAACTTTCAAGTTTTCGATACCATAAGTACGGGATGTATTTTCTCCGCTTGCATTCTTAGCGTAAGAAGTATCAGTTCCCAAGAAGCTAATCTTCAGGTTTTTAATAGTATAAACTGTGTTCTTCTTACCGTCATCCTTTAAGGTTACAACACCATTTTCGATCTTAATCTTGTCATTACCTGTTGCCGGTGCGGCATTTTCTGTAACCAAAGTAGCGTTAGCACCTTTGAAGAAGGTATTCAATGTAATGCTATTTTGCTCTACAACTTTCAATACGCCATTGCTATAGTATTGAGCATCCCATGTAACGTGGCTGTTAATTTCTTCTGCAGTCGGTTTCGCGATAGTAAACGGAATTTCGACAGTCTGACGCAGATTGCCCTTCTTGTCCTTCATTTCGATAACAGCTTTCAATGTACCATTGCCCAAAGTAATACCTGCATATTCTTCATTAAACTGAATCTTCACTTTAGAGAAGTTAGACATATTAACCTTACCATTGTCATTGCTGTTGTTAGCATTCAAAAGAATAGCGGTCTTAAACAATTTGGCTGTTACATCGATTCCGTCTTCTTTTACTGATTCGCCATATTCATTCAGCTCATCCCAAATCAGTTTCACATTGTTTGTGAAGTTTGCCATATCATCATTCCATACCAGACGGTCACCGGCTGTAGGAGCAACTTTTGCAAAGTAAGGAGCAAAGTCTGCAATGATGAATTGGTTAGCAATCTTTTGTCCGGCCGCGTTTGTGTAAGTAGCAACTGCGTTATGAGCTTGTTCTGCTAATATGATTTCAGTTGTTTCAGGAGCTTCTTTACCAAAGGTTACAGTTACAGGGTCACTAATCACAACCATAGCCGTGTTTGTTACCTGGCGAACAGTAAATTTCACTGCTTGACCTTTGATAGTTTCCTTGTATGAGAAAGTCATACCATCAATAGAAATACCATATCTTACAGAGTCAGCTTTGGCTTCATCGTCTGCCATGACCAAATATGAATCGTAGATGTCTCCGGCTTTTTTAGGAACAATTGTTACAGGTTCTCCTATAGATTCAACAGGAATAGTTCTGTCTTCGAATGTAGCACTGTTTTTATTATTAGCTTGCTTCAATTCTACACCATAATTATAAATTGAGCGTACATTTTCGCTAGCAACCAGTGATAGTGCTTTTCCTTTAATGTTTTTCTCATAGGTTTTCATTTCAGCAGGAGTCATATCCTTTAATGAATAAGGAATTGCAAAAACGCCACTTTCTGAAATAGCTCTGCTGTTGCTGATGGCATCATTGGTAGGAACAGGAGTACCGAATACAACCGGAGCTTCGTCACCTTTCGTGTTAACCAACTTAAAGTTCAGTTTAGAGATGTCGTAATTAGAAGGAACGACTTGTACATAAACATAGTCTTGGTTGGCAGTCAACATATATTGCCCCTTAGCTGGCATAGCCTTGCTTCCATCCCATGTAGCTTCTTTAACTTGACCCTCTTTATTTGTGTGCAGACCATTGAAACGATGGTAATTAATGTCTAAATTTTCACCAAGGACTACAATCTGACCTAGATCGGCAGCCATCGGCAGGCGAATCTCCAATGGTTCTTTACCATTTTCATCATAAATCACCAAGATGTTGTAGTTTGGATCTGTAGGATCAGTATAGTAGAAAGGAATATTTGCAGCAGGAGCGGTAGCGCCGGCAAATTCTTCAAATTCTGTACCGTTCCACAAATACCACTTGCCGTTTTCCTTTTCACTTCAGGCTGAGCATCCTTGCCCGGTTCACCCTGTGCGCCGTCCTGGCCTACAGCTTTAACGGTAGTCTTCTCACCGTTGCATACCCAAAACCATCTTCCGAGATAGTCCATTCTGTACCTGCAGCACCTGCTTCACCGTCCTTACCGTTGGTAATGGTGTAGCTGCTACCGTCATTGAAAGCAACAGTGAAACCGCCTGTGGCAGGAGTTACAGAAGTAATCCAGTTGGCAGCATTGATTTTTGCTTCCAGGTCTTTGATTTGACTTTCGATGCCATCCACGCGTGAAGTCAGCTCGTCAATGTCATCATCGTAGTCTTTACAAGACACAAATGTTCCTGTTGACGAAAACCATTAAAGGCTCCGAACAGGATTGCACTTAAAAACTTTTTGTTCATAATAGAAAAACTTTAAATTTATAAATTTAAAAAACTAAAATTAGGTTATACATACCATTATTATAAAAGGACTTAATTATACTTCCTCCTGTTTCAGCGGATTCCTCTCGTGTGCCACATACTGCCGGGCGTCATGCCCGTCACTTTTCCGAACGCCACATAGAAAGGGCTTTTCGAACCGAA
>ENA-OQOA01000278-OQOA01000278.1-human-gut-metagenome-genome-assembly--contig:-NODE-278-length-24615-cov-5.885577_pt1 | contig 24615 bp, 26 predicted proteins | sample MGYA00242633_ERZ504888 | MGnify/ENA primary metagenome ERZ504888 (study PRJEB26092, sample SAMD00036372) | human gut metagenome | host: Homo sapiens | study: EMG produced TPA metagenomics assembly of...
AGCTCTGCCTCCCGCAGGCCCTCGGCGGAGATGGGGACGCTGGTGTCCATCCGCACGGCGTCGGAGCCGATGTGGAAGCCCACGTTCTCCGCCCCGAACATCTGGTGCAGGATGCCGGAGAGGATGTGCTCGCCGGTGTGCTGCTGCATCTTGTCGAAGCGCCACTCCCAGTCGATGGTGCCGGTGACGGCGGCACCGGGCTGTGCCGCCTCGGGCAGGGCATCCACCCTGTGCCAGATGATGCCGTTCGTCTCGTGGACGTCGGTGACATGGAGCACCGTGCCGTCGGCGAGGGTCAGCGTGCCTCTGTCGGCGGGCTGACCGCCCCCTTCGGGGTAGAACACCGTGCCGTCCAGCGCGATGCGCCCGCCGCCCGTCTTTGCGTCCGCCTCTGCAGCCAGGATGACTCCGGCGGCAGTCTTGCGGAATGCGTCGTTCTCAAAATATTTTTCCGTGCGCTGCATGGCACGATACCTCCTGCAATAAAAACGATATTATCCCACTATAAAACTAAGTATACCACGTTTTTTGCCTGTGGAAAATAGTCTTCGCTTATGTTATGATAGGAAACAGCAGAAACCCAAACGGAATATAAAGCGAGGAAGGTATCATCATGCGTGAAAGTGGAATCCTGATGCCGGTGTCCAGCCTGCCCGGCCCCTATGGTATTGGCTGCTTTGGCGCCGAAGCGCTCAAGTTCGTGGATTTTCTGGCCGCTGCTGGCCAGCACATCTGGCAGCTGCTGCCCCTCAGCCCAACCGGCTACGGCGACAGCCCCTACCAGAGCTGCTCTGCCTTTGCGGGCAACCCCTACTTCATCGACCTCGACGCTCTCAAGGCCGACGGCCTGCTGACCGCCGCCCAGCTCAAGGCGGAAAAGTGGGGGGATGACCCGCTTTCGGTGGACTACGGCACTCTCTACACCAGCCGCTATAAGGTGCTGCGCACCGCCTACGCCGCATGGCGCGGGAAGTACGCCGGCCTCCACGGCTGCGCCCACTACTACCCCGACGACTACTACGCTTTCGCCCTTGCCAACGACAGCTGGCTGAATGATTACGCCCTCTACATGGCCCTCAAGACCGCCAACGGCATGAAGAGCTGGACTGAGTGGCCCCGGGAGTACCGCCTGCGGGACGCCGCCGCGCTGGCAAAGTTCGCAGCAGAGCAGGAAGAGGAGATCGGCTTCTGGAAGTTCCTGCAGTACGAGTTTGCCACCCAGTGGAAAAAGGTCAAGGACTACGCCAACGACAAGGGCGTAAAAATTCTGGGCGACATCCCGATCTACGTCTCTGCCGACTCGGTGGATGCATGGGTGGGCGGCGAGCTCTTCGAGCTGGACGCACAGGGCGGATTTGCCCGCGTGGCCGGCTGTCCGCCGGATTACTTCTCCGCAGACGGCCAACTCTGGGGCAACCCGCTGTATAACTGGCCGTATCATAAACAGACGGGATACGCCTGGTGGATCCGGCGCGTCCGCCACGCCCTCGGCATCTACGACCTGCTCCGCATCGACCACTTCCGCGGCTTCGACACCTACTGGGCCATCCCGGCGGGCAGCTCTACCGCCTGCACCGGCAAGTGGGAGATCGGCCCTCGGATGGACTTGTTCCGCGCACTGGAAGCTGCCCTTGGCAAGCTGCCCATCATCGCGGAAGATCTGGGCGAGCTGTTCCCCAGCGTCCGCGAGCTGCTGGCTGACAGCACCTTCCCGGGCATGAAGGTTTTGCAGTTCGCTTTCGGCGGCGGCGACAACGAGTATCTGCCCCACAACCACGTCAAGAACAGCGTGGTCTACCCGGGTACCCACGACAACACCACCCTCACCGATTGGTGGGAGAACGCCGCCACCGGGAAGGAAAAGGCCAACGCCGCCGCTTACCTCCACCTGACCCCCTGCAAGCCCACCGCGAAGGAAGTGGCCGCCGTCAAGCCGGCCGCCGCCCGCATCGCGCTGCTGCGTGCGGCCCTCGGCTCTGTGGCTGACCGGGCCATCATCCCCATGCCCGACTGGCTGGGTCTGGGCGCAGAAGCCCACCTGAACACCCCTGGCAAGCTGGGCGGCAACTGGACCTGGCGCGCCGCGGAGGGCTTCGACGCAGAGCCTCTGGCCAGCCGCATCCAGGCCGAGTGCGAGGTCTACTGCCGCGCCGAGGAGCCGGTCGAAAAAGAGGCAAAGACCTCAATTTGACGGAAATGTAAAAAATCTTTTTGAAAATTGTGCGTTTTGCTGGTAAGCGCCCCGCCGTCGTGGTATAATCGAATGAGAGGCAGTCAGGGATGAGAACCTGTTTTCACAGCGATACACTGGCCATGAAAACAGGCTCGACTGTGAAAAGGCAGAGCACCGGGAAGGAAGACCCGGTGTATAAAATGGGGAAAAACGCATGAAGAATGAATGGACTGAGCAGGACTTGCGGCAATTCGTCGAAAGTTCGCGGCCTGTGTTTCAGGATGTGAGCCTGACGCAGGTGGAGGAGGACGCCGACCGCTGCTGGCAGGACGACGGCCTGATGGTGGACTACGAGCTGCGCGGCGGTCAGGTGGACTGTGTGCTGCGCCGCTGTGTCGTGGCAGACGGCAAGGTGTGGCAGCTGCAGATGACGGCCCCTCTGGCAGGCAATGACCTGCCCGAAGACCGGATGACCCCGCGGGAGCGGGAGATGTGCCGCGACGACATGAACCACGACTTTGTGACGGGGGTGTTCAACCGCCGCTACTACGAGACGGAATTCTGCACGAAACTCGATGAGTGGACCGACTGCCACCGCTGCGCTGCGCTGGCGCTGGTGTCCATTGACGGCGCAGAGAAGCTTTCCGCGCGGGAGAGCGACGCCGTCATGGGCCAGCTGGTCTGCTTTGTGGCAAACCAGTGGAAAAAGCACTTCGACCAGCCTGCTGAGCGGGTGGTCTGCCGCCTGAGCGACACCCTGTTCGCCATCGGCTGCGCCGACCGCACCCGCCGTGAGCTGGAAGAGGAGCTGAAAGCCATCTATGCCGAGATGCCCAAGGAGTGTGTGGCCTCGGTGGGCCTGATGCGCCGGGTGCCGTTCACCCAGTCCATCGGCGTGGCTGGCACCCGCGAGGTGCGCTGCAAGAACTGGGATGCCCTCTATGACCTGTGCGAGAAGCGGCTGGCCGCTGCACAGACCGCAGGCGGCGACCGCATCTACGACGGCGAATAATGTATAAGAGTCCCCCTTTTGAGAGAAACTACCCTCAAAAGGGGGATTTTTGTATGGAAAACCAGAAAAACGACAATCTCAATATGCTGGAAGCCATCGTGCAGAATACCGAGATGGGGAAGAACACCCTCGACCAGCTCGTGCCGATGGCGGAGGATGAGCAGTTCAAGGCGGAGCTTCTGCGCCAGCGCAATATCTACCGCCAGCTCAATCAGGAAGCTCACGCCGCCATCGACGCCTGCGGCGGCTCGGCCCAGGGCCAGAGTGCTATGGCGAAGCTCAACACCAAGGTGAGCATCGGCATGAAGACCATCACCGACAAATCTACCCGCAACCTCGCCGAGATGCTGACACAGGGCAGCGGCATGGGCGTGGTGGACTGCATCAAATCCCAGAAGGACTACCCCGACGCCGCGCCGGGGTCGAAGAGGCTGATGCAGAAGCTGCAGGATTTTGAGGAGGATAACAGGCTGAAGCTGGAGCAGTACCTGTAAACAGACAGAAGCCGGTCGCAAGACCGGCTTCTGTTGCTGTCTGTTACAGAGATTCGACCATCGCGGCGACGATCTTAGTCGCGGTGGCGACGTACTCGGTGATGCTGAACTTTTTGACCACCAGCACCTCATGGCCGTCCTCGTCGGCGTTATCGCTCATGGCGCGGAGGATGACGCAGGGCACATCGTTCTTGGCGGCGATCTGGCTCACAGCCGCGCCCTCCATCTCCACGCAGTCGGGGGCGCACTTGGCCTCGATGGCGGCTTTGGTGGCGCTGTCGCCCACGAACATATCGCCGGTGGCGATCTTGCCTGCCAGAGCCTTGACGCCTGCGTCGGCGCAGGCTTTCTCGGCGGCGGCGATAAGGGCCGGGTCGCCGGTGTACTCCTTCAGGAAAGGCGGATTCTGGCAGATCATATCCAGCTGGGCGTCGTGGTAAAGCACCGTCTTGCCGATGACCACGTCGCCGATGCCGATCTTGCTGGTCATGTTGCCTGCGATGCCGGAGAAGATGATCTTCTCAGCACCGAACCTGGTGATGAGCACCTGGGTGGTGGCGGCGGCGTTGGCCTTGCCCATGCCTGCACAGCAGACGACCACCTGCTTGCCGGCCAGCGTACCCTTATGATACTCCACGCCGCCGTAGGGCTCGACCGTGACATTTTCCAGCCTGGCGCAGAGCTGGTCCACTTCGTCGGGCATTGCGCCCATGATACCGATAATCATAATTTTAATCCTTTTCTGCTTTGGCTCCCCTTTCTAGGGGAGCTGTCGAGCGGTAGCGAGACTGAGAGGTTGTTCCTCTGTTTTAGACATTGAACAGGAACTCGATGACATCGCCGTCCTTCACGACATACTCCTTGCCCTCGGTGCGCTGCAGGCCCTTGGCCTTGACAGCAGCGTAATCGAAATCGTGGGCCTCGAGGTCGCTGTAGGCGATGACGCTGGCGCGGATGAAGCCGCGCTCAAAGTCGCTGTGGATCTTGCCGGCAGCCTGCGGAGCCTTGGTACCCTTGCGGATGGTCCAGGCGCGGCACTCCTTCTTGCCGTCGGTCAGGAAGGAGATGAGGCCCAGCAGGTCGTAGCTGGCGGTGATGAGGTTGTCGAGGCCGCTTGCCTCGATGCCCATCTCGGCGAGGAAGGCTTTCTTTTCCTCGGGGCTGTAGTCGGCAATGTCCTCCTCGGTCTTGGCGCAGATGGGGATGTAGCGTGCGCCCTCTTCCTTGGCGCGTGCGGCCACCAGCGGGACGTACTTGTTGTTCTCGATGCCCTCCATCAGGTCGTCCTCGCCCACATTGCAGGCGTAAAGGACGGGCTTTGCGCTCAGCAGGCCCATCTCGTGGAGCACGGTCTGCTGCTCGGCGTCGTTCTCATCAAAGTCGAAGCTGCGGGCGGGCTTGCCGGATTCCAGATGGGCGGCCAGCTGCTGCAGCCATGCGGCCTCGGCGGCAGCCCCCTTGTTGTTGCCGCTCTTTGCGGCCTTGGCCATGCGGCCTGCGCGGTTCTGGACGACTTCGAGGTCGGAGAGGATGAGCTCGTAGTCGATGGCGTCGATGTCGGCGATGGGGTCCACGGCCTCGGCCTTGGTCACGTCCTCCACGACATGGATGATGTTGTCGTCGTCGAAGCAGCGCACGACATGGACGATGGCGTCGCACTCGCGGATGTGGCCGAGAAACTTGTTGCCGAGGCCGGCACCCTGGCTTGCGCCCTTGACGAGGCCGGCGATGTCCACGAACTCCACGATGGCGGGGGTCTTCTTGTTGGTCTGCCAGATCTCAGCCAGCTTATCCAGCCGCTTGTCCGGCACGGCCACGATGCCGCTGTTGGGCTCGATGGTGCAGAAGGGGTAGTTTGCAGCCTCCGCGTTCTTGGTGGAGGTGATGGCGTTGAACAGAGTGGACTTGCCGACGTTGGGCAGGCCGACGATACCTAATTTCATATAAAATACGCTCCTTCACGTTATGGTAGACATAATAATACATCTACCATTATACGCGAAGGAGCGTATGAGTGCAAGTATCAATCCTTCAGTTTGCTCAGATAGCGGTAGACGGTCGCCTCCGAGGAGCCCAACTGTGCCGCTACCTCGCTGACTGCGCCCTTCATGTAGAAGATGCCCGCCTGCTGCAGGTCTTCCACGATGCGGATCTTCTCGTCCATGGTCAGCCGATCCGGGGGCAGGCCGGCGGTGCCGGTCACGTCGGTGATGGCGGCCTGCACCGCGTCGGGCAGGCTGCTGACGAAGTTTTCCACCCCAACGCTGGGGCCGGGCTCCTGATGGGCCCCGCAGAGCGACAGAAGCTCCTGCGCCATCCGGCTGTACTTGGCGGCGTCAAAGTTGATGCAGAGCATCCCGATAAGCTCGCTGCCGTCCTTGATGAACATGGTGGAGGAGCGCAGCCGCCCCCTGGCCTGCGACGCGCCCTGATAGCCTGCCACATAGGGCTGCTTTTCGTAGACTTTGCCGTGGATGAACCGCAGGGCCATGTTGGACAGCGGTGCGCCCTCGGTGCGGCCGCTGATGTTGTTGTTCACGATGGCTGCGATGGTGCCTTCCTCGCTGGTCAGGTCGTGCAGCACCACTTCATAGTCCGGCCCCAGCGCCTCGCCCAGAAACGAAACGAGTGTCCGGTAGGGTTCCAGCCGTGCATCCATGTATGTCACCACTTTCCATGTTGTTTCATGAGGGAAATGATGAGAATTTATTCTCATCCTGCTGCCTATATCATATCACGTTCGTGTGTTGTTGACAATGAAAAATGGAAAACTCAATGCATTTTCGTGAAAGTGCTTCAAAATATCCGCGAAATTTGCCACAAGTGATAATAATTTCTCATCGAGAGAGAAAATTGTTGACTTTTGCCGCCCACCGCGTTAGGATAGGGTCAGGACAAGGGGCATCAAGGCAAGCGATGCCCCTGCAATTCAGAAAAGGAGAGAGAATTATGAAACAGGCACTCGCCACTGCACAGGCGCCCGCCGCCATCGGGCCGTATTCGCAGGGCATCGCAGCAGGCCAGACGGTCTACGTCTCCGGCCAGCTCCCCATCGACCCCGCCACCGGGGCCATCCCCGAGGGCATCGCGGCCCAGACCGCACAGTCCCTCAAGAACATCCAGGGCATCCTTGCCGAGCAGGGCATGACTCTGGCCGATGTGGTCAAGACCACGGTCTTTCTGGCCGACATGAACGACTTTGCTGAGATGAACAAAGTCTACGGCGAATACTTCGCCCAGCCCTTCCCCGCACGGAGCGCCGTGCAGGTGGCGAAACTGCCGAAAGGCGCGCCGCTGGAGATCGAATGCATCGCCGTGAAGTAACAGAGCATCCTATAAGAGAAAGAGACGGTGCAATACTATGGAACAGAATATGTTCATCCGCATCCTGAACAGTGAGATGGAGCTGGCTACCGGCTGCACCGAGCCGGGCGCTGTGGCGCTGACTGCCGCCGAGGCGGGTCAGGCCCTGCGGAAGGCCGGTGTGGACAAGGCCGAAGAGATCACGGTCAACGCCAGCATCAACATCATCAAGAACGCCATGTCGGCGGGCATCCCCGGCACCGATTACGAGGGCATGGACTATGCCGCCGCCATCGGTGCGCTGGGCGGCGACCCGGTCTATCTGCTGGAAGTCATGAACCACGTCCCCCGCGAGACGGTGGAAGCTGCCGCCGCGCTGGTCAAGGCCGGCAAGGTCAGGGTGAATGTGGCGCAGGTGCCGCAGAAGCTTTACATCGAGGTCATTGCCAAGGGCGGCGGCCATACGGGCCGTGCCATCGTCCGCGACCTGCACACCAACGTCGTGCTGGTGGAGCAGGACGGTGTGGCCACCCTCGACAAGCGGGACACAGACACTGCCGCCGCAGGCGACAGCGATGTGGTCACCCCGGAGCAGATCGCGTCCTTCCTGACCGTCCGCTCCATCTGGGATTACTGCACCAAAGAGCTCGACCCGATGAACGACCCCATCGACATCATCCGCAGTGCCGTGAAGGTAAACTCCGTCATCAGCGATGAGGGCCTCTCGAAGGAATACGGCCTCGCCATTGGGCGCAACCTCGACCTCAACTGCCGCAAGGGTCTCATGACCCGCGATCTGACCACCAACTCCATGATCGCCGCCGCTGCGGGCGCAGACGCCCGTATGGCAGGCGCTCCGGTGTCGGTGGTGGCAAACTCCGGCAGCGGCAATCAGGGCATCACTGCGACGATGCCCGTCGTGGCTGCTGCCCGCTGGCTGGACATCGACGAGCCCACCATGCTGCGCGCCGTCACCCTGTCGAACCTCATCGCCATCCGCATCAAGTCGAAGTTTGGCCGTCTGAGCAACCTGTGCGGCGCCACCGTCGCCGGGACCGGCGCGGCCTGCGGCATTACATACCTGCTGGGCGGCGGCTACCATGAGATCTGCTGCGCGATCCAGAACATGGTGGGCAATGTCACCGGCATGGTGTGCGACGGCGCAAAGGCCGACTGCGCCCTGAAAATTTCCACCTGCGTCAATGCTGCCTGTCAGGCAGCGGCCATGGGTACCCGCGGCGTCCGCGTCCAGAGCACCGACGGCATCGTGGAAGAGAACGTGGAGCGCACGCTGGACAACTTCGCCATCCTCAGCACCCACGGCACCAGCGACAGCGTCATCCTCGACCTGATGCTCAACAAAGAACATACTCCGGACGCCGAATAAGCGTCCTCGCAGCACCCTGGCAAGCCTGCATCCGCATCCTGCAAAAAACACCCTGCGCCCGAAGCGCAGGAGAATTAGGGGTAAAAATATTATGAAAAAGCTATTCAATAATCTGCCGTTCCGGCTGCTTCTCGGTATCATCATTGGCGTCATCCTGGGCCAGGTCTTCCCGGAGAGCGTCATGAAGGTGATCGTCACCTTACAGTATATCATGGGCCAGCTCATCACCTTCTGTGTGCCGCTCATCATCATCGGCTTCATCGCTCCGTCCATCACCAAGCTGGGCAAGAACGCTTCCCGCCTGCTGGGCGTGGCGATCGTCATCGCTTACGTTTCCTCTGTCTGCGCAGCCCTCATGAGCGCCGGCGCAGGCTACGCCCTCATCCCGCACCTGTCCATCGACACTGAGGTGGCCGGTCTGCGGACCCTGCCCGACGTCGTGTTCGAGCTGAACATCCCCCAGATCATGAGCGTCATGAGCGCCCTCGTGCTCAGCGTTCTGGTGGGTCTGGCTGCTACCTGGACCAACAGCAAGCTCACCTGCGACTTCCTCGGCGAGTTCCAGAACATCGTGCTGGACATCGTCGGCAAGATCATCATCCCCATGCTGCCCTTCTATATCGCCGCTACCTTCTGCAATCTGAGCTATGAGGGCATGATCACCCACCAGCTGCCCGCCTTCATCCAGATCATCCTCATCGTCATGGCAGGCCACTATATCTGGCTGGCTGTCCTGTATCTGCTGGCCGGTGCATACTCCGGCAAGAACCCCTGGGAAGTCCTCCGCCACTACGGCCCCGCTTACCTGACCGCTGTCGGCACCATGTCCAGCGCCGCCACCCTGGCTGTCGCTCTGGACTGCGCCCGCAAGAGCAAGGTCCTGCGCAAGGATATGGTCAGCTTCGGCATCCCCCTGTTCGCCAACATCCACCTCTGCGGCTCTGTCCTGACTGAGGTCTTCTTCTGCATGACCATCTCCAAGATCCTCTACGGCCACCTGCCCAGCATCGGCACCATGCTCCTCTTCTGCGCCCTGCTCGGCATCTTCGCCATCGGCGCTCCCGGCGTCCCCGGCGGTACCGTCATGGCTTCTCTGGGCCTCATCACCGGCGTTCTGATGTTCGATGACGCCGGCACCGCTCTGATGCTCGCCATCTTCGCCCTGCAGGACAGCTTCGGCACCGCCTGCAACGTCACCGGCGACGGCGCTCTGACCCTGATGCTGACCGGCTACGCCGAGAAGCACGGCATCAAGAACAACGACAACATCCAGAGCCCCGTTCTGTAAAGACTGCTTCAAAAGATCTGAGCACATTTCCCTGAAAATACCAGAAACCGGGCTGCGTCCCCCATTCTGACCAGCCCGTGATATGCAAAAGGGGCCTCCTGCAAAGGAGGCCCCTTTTGGTGCGTTATAGGGAGACAGGCGGCTTGGGGAATGGCCGGAGGGCGTCGCTGACACCAGTGATATAGTTCATATCGACGTCGTAGAATTTCGCCAGCTGGATGAGGCACTCGACCGGGATGCGCACTTTGCCCTTTTCGTAGTCGGAATAGGTGGTCTGGGCAACATGGATAGCCCGCGCGACCTGCGTCTGGTTGAGGTCGTGGTCGCTGCGCAGTGCCTTGATGCGTTCTGTGTATAGCATAGGATTCACCTCTTTGTAGAAAGTCTACAAAGGATGGCCCGAATATCTTGATTTTTAACGGATAATCCGTTAAAATAAAAAGTGAAAGGAGAGATGGAAATGTTTGTTTTCTTTACGATACCTTGGATATTCGTCATTGCGCTTGTTGTAATGGCTTTGGGCGTAGGTGTCAGTGTACTTCAGTTTATTTTAGACCACATTATCATCATTTCAATCATCCTCTGGCTTCCGGTAGCGTGGGTCACATGGACAATGTGGAAGTATTATGATGATGACGATGACGAAAAGGTGGAGTGTGTGCTATATCCTCTTTTTCTGGTTCCGGCGTATGCGGCTATAATACAAATAATTGTTTCTGTGATGGAAGCACTGGAAAACGACTTGTTCGGATTCTTTTTGATGTTTTTTACCGTGCCGCTCGAAGTAATAATAGTTCTCGTGGGATGCATGGGAATTGCATGGGCGTTGGTGTGGCTCTATAAAAAAGTTATTAAATCGAAACTCGTTACGATAGTGCTTGGTGCTCTGGTAGCTGCCCCAATGACGTACTTCCTCTGGAATCTGAACTGGTGACAATGAGCAACACGATACTTACTGGTGAGGCGGCCGCCGACATCCTCGCCGCCATGCAGAAAGCCGGACTGAACGGCTGGGAGATGTTCGTACCCGAAGGTGTAGAGGAGATCGCTCCGGGGGCTTTTGCGGGGATGAAGAATCTCCGGCGGGTGCAGCTGCCCAAAACACTGCGGAGAATCGGTGCAGCTGCGTTTTATGGCTGCGGAAATCTGGCTCAAATCGCATTGCCCGCCGGGCTGGTGGAACTCGGCACAGCGGCATTCAAAAATAGCGGTTTGCAGGAGATAAGCATCCCGCCAGAGTGGCAAGGCTGGGCGGCGAAGTTTTCGCAGACAGTGCTTTACGGTGCGCGGAGATAAAAGGACGCCAAACGGGAGAGTCGATGTTCCGCGGGTGCTGTCAGCTGGCAAAAGTACAACTGAGCGGCAACATCCGCAAAATCGAGGCCGGAATGTTCCGGGACTGCGCCGCCTTAAAAACGCTCCGGCTGCCGGAGAAGCTGGAGCAAATTGGAATAGAAGCATTCGCGGGTTGCGGCGCACTGGAACGGCTGAGCATCCCGGAAAGTGTGCGTGAGATGGGGGAGGGCGCGTTCCGGGGCTGTGCATTTGAGACAGTCCATATCCCGGAGACCGTCGAAGAATTGCACTGGGAGATGTTCAGCGAGTGCCGACATCTCAAAAACGTGTATATCCCGGCGGGCGTGAAATACATAGAAGCGGATGTGTTTTACGGCTGTGATGCGCTGAAAAATGTCTGCTTCGGTGCAGACCTTGCCGCAATGCAGGCCATCCGCATCGGCGAGGGCAACGAAACGCTTTCAAAAGCGGTTTTGCGCTGTGGGATTTTGAACAAGCCGGAGACCGGAGAAAAGTAAAGAGGGCGGGAGGGACGAACAATGTCCCTCCCGCCCTCTTTGTCTGCCAAAGATTCAAAAATCATACAAAACCTTCTTTATTTTGTCATAACTGTCCCGTATAATAGAACATAGGTCAACATCAGAATTGCGGCCAGCGCCCGGCGGGGGCTGGCTTTGGACTGGATAGAGGAGGAACACTCACATGGCAAACGAAAAGATACTCGTTGTGGACGACGATACCAACATCTGCGAGCTGCTGCGGCTCTACCTGACCAAGGAGGGCTATCAGGTCACGACGGCCAACGACGGCGAAGAGGGTCTTGAAAAGTTCAACCAGCTCAAGCCCGACATGGTGCTGCTGGACGTCATGATGCCCAGGATGGACGGCCTCGAGGTCTGCCGCCGCATCCGCAAGCTGGGCAACACCCCGGTCATGATGCTGACGGCCAAGGGCGAGACCTTCGATAAGGTGCTGGGCCTCGAGCTGGGCGCAGACGACTACATGGTCAAGCCCTTCGACACCAAAGAGGTCGTGGCCCGCATCAAGGCGGTGCTGCGCCGCTGCACCGTCACCACGTCCCAGACCGAGAGCTCCGAGGGCGTCATCGAGTTCGACAACCTCCGCCTCGACATGAACAGCTACGAGCTGCGGGTCAAGGGCAAGGTGGTGGAAGCTCCCCCGAAGGAGCTGGAACTGCTGAACTGCCTCGCCTCTCACCCCAACCGGGTCTACACCCGCGACCAGCTGCTGGACGAGGTGTGGGGCTTCGAATACTACGGCGACAGCCGCACCATCGACGTCCATGTCAAGCGCCTGCGCGAGAAGCTGGCCGGTGCTTCCGATAAATGGGAGCTGAAGACCGTCTGGGGCGTGGGCTATAAATTCGAGGTGCGTCAGTAATGCGCAAAAGTGTTTCCGTTGCGTTCTTCTCGCTCATGAGCACCCTGCTCATCTTCGGTACGGTGATCATGGGCGGCTCGGAGCTGGTGCTGTTCAGCAACTACTTCGCCCAGGAGCGGTACGACGTGCTGGACGAAGTGGTCAATGTGGCCCAGCGCACGGCGTCCCATCTGGTGCAGGAAGCTGCTCTGCCGGAAGGCGAAGAACTGGAAGCCCTGAACACCAAGCTCGAGCTCATCGGCGAGAGCGCGGAAGTGTACCTGTTCTTCACCGACTGCGACGGCAACGTGGTGCTGGCCTCAGACCCGGACGATCTGGCCGGGGATGTGGTGGAGGCGTCCGTGCTGGAAAAGTCGGCCAAGGCCAAGGAGAATTATCACGTTTTCGGTACGCTGGACGGCGTACTGACCGAGAAGAGCTACATCTCGGTGCGTGAGATGCGCAGCGAGAGCGGCGAGTGTACCGGCTACCTCTTCCTCTGCTCGTCGGGCGACCGGCTGGTGGAGTTCCGCAAGGAGTTCTTCTCGAACTTCTTCCTCTCGGCCTGTCTGATGCTGCTGGTGGCCAGCGTCCTCACCAAGGTGATGATGCATAAGCTCACCGACCCCATCCAGAAGGTGACGGACGCGGCCCAGCGCTTCGGCGGCGGCGACCTGTCCGTCCGGGTCGAGGGCGTGGACGGCGAAGGCGAAGTGGCCGACCTGGCCCGCACCTTCAACCAGATGGCGGACAACATCCAGTCCAACGACAACTCCCGGGGCCAGTTCATGGGCAACATCGCCCACGAGCTGCGCACCCCCATGACCACCATCAAGGGCTTTATCGACGGCATTCTGGACGGCACCATCCCGCCCGATATGCAGAACCACTACTTACAGCTGGTCAGCGAGGAGACGGGCCGTCTGGCGCGCCTCATCCAGAATATGCTGGACCTCTCGAAGCTGGAGAGCGGCGAATATCAGGTGAACGCCCGGATGTTCAACATCTGGGAGACGCTGACCGGCGTGGCCCTCTCGGCAGAGCAGCGCATCAACGACGGCATGATCGACATTGATGGCCTGACCATGGATGAGAAAGTCCTGGTCTACGCTGACCCTGACCTCATCCATCAGGTGGCCTACAATCTGCTGGACAACGCCATCAAGTTCACCCCGGCAGGCGGCACCATCCGCTTCGGGGTGGAGAGGCTGGGCCCGGAGGTGGAAGTCTCCATCTGGAACTCCGGTCAGGGCATCAGCCCCGAGGCGCTGCCCTACGTCTTCCAGCGCTTCTACAAAGAAGACCAGTCCCGGGGTCTCCACGCCCGGGGCGCAGGTCTCGGCCTGAACATCTGCAAGGTGCTGGTCAACCTCTCCGGCGGCCAGATACGGGTGGAGAGCAAGCAGGGCGAGTGGTGCAGGTTCGTCTTCACCCTGCCCGTCCAGCCCCCAACCCCGGCGGCATGAAGCGTCTGCCCGACGAGAGCGGCCGCCCCGGTGCGGTGGAAGACCCGGCCAGCATGAAGCCGGTAGACTAACTTCACAGCGGTCAGACTGCCCCTCAAAGGAGCGGTCTGGCTGCTTTTTGCATTGTGGAAGAGGGGAGATACGCAGAACTTTACGTCTTTTCCGTGAAAAACACGGCGGCGGGTTTGATTTTTTCGCTGTTTTCATGTAAACTATAATCGACTATGCCGACTGCTCCTGTGGGAGATGCCGCAGGGACGGCGGCAGAGCAAAATTGCAAGAATTCTCTAAAAAATAACGGGGAGTAAAATAAAATGACAACGATCAGTCCTTCGATCCTTTCGGCTGACTTCAGCCATCTCGGCGCAGACTGCCGCGTGGTGCTGGATGCCGGTGCGCAGATGCTGCATTATGACGTGATGGACGGCCACTTCGTGCCGAACATCAGCTTTGGCGTCCCGGTGCTCAAGAGCCTGCACAAGGCCCTGCCGGACGCTTTCTATGACGTCCACCTGATGATCACCCACCCCCAGCAGTACGCCGAGGCTTTTGCCAAGGCCGGTGCCAGCCTGCTCAACTTCCACCTCGAGTGCGACGACGACATCCAGGAGACCATCGACGCCATCAAGGCCCAGGGCTGCAAGGTGGGCATGACCATCAAGCCCGGCACCCCGGTGGAAGAGCTGGGCTACTACCTCGACCAGCTGGACCTCGTGCTGGTCATGAGCGTGGAGCCGGGCTTCGGCGGCCAGAAGTTCATGCCCTCGGCCCTCGACAAGCTCCGCTGGCTCAAGGCGGAAAAAGACCGCCGCGGCCTGAAATTCCTGCTGGAAGTGGACGGCGGCGTGGATGCCGCCACCGCTCCGCAGTGCGTCGCCGCCGGTGCGGACGTGCTGGTGGCAGGCAGCGCTATCTTTGGCGCCGCCGACCCCGCCGCGGCCGTCCGTGCGATGGCAGCTCTCTGAGAGGGGACTGCCCATGGATGAAGCATTGATCCGGCTGCAGGAGGAAGAACTCCAGCGCACCGGCAGATACTATAAGCACACCTGCTTTCTCTGTGTGCCGCTGCTCTGCGTCTCCTGCTACCTCTACGGCCTGCGCCCGCTGCTGCTCTGCGGCTTTGCGGTGCTGATGGGCAACCTGTGCGACCGGCTCATCTCTCTGCTGCGCCGCCGCGTCTATCAGGCCGGGGATTATTCCAACGAGAGCTTTGCCCTCGTCATCGCCCTGCTGATGCCCGCGACGGTGGACTGGTATGTCCTCGCCGCCGCCATTCTGGCCGGTGCTCTCATCGGCAAAGAGGTCTTCGGCGGCTATGGCAGCTACCCCTTCCATCCTGCCGCCGTGGGCTACGCGGTGGCGGCGGTGTCCTGGCCGGAGCAGGTCTTCCGCTATCCGGCCCCATACGCCAATATCCCGCTCTGGGACGCCTCCGGCGTGGCCACATCCAGCACCGTCTCGGACACCCTGCGCAGCGGCGGCCTCATCAACATCAGCGCCCTGTCGCTGGTGCTGGGCGAGTATGCCGCCCCGATGGGGACCGGTGCAGCCATCGTGCTGGCGGCCTGCGGCCTCTTCCTCTGGATGCAGAAGGATGTGCGGCTGAGCGCCTCCCTGAGCTTCCTCATCACGGCGGGCCTCATCGTCTTCTTCTTCCCGCGCCAGCTGGGTCTGACGGAGGGGACCGCCTTTACGGCGGGCCTTGTGTTCCGCCTGCGCTGTGTGCGCGACGAGATGCTGACGGGTGCGATGCTCTTCAGCGCCGTCTTCCTGCTCAATGAGCCTTACACCTGCGCTCACCACCGGCTGGGCCGCATCCTCTACGGCGTCATGGTGGGAGCCTTCACGATGGGCTTCCGCTACTTCGGCGTCTACGAGACGGGCGTCTGCTTCGCCATTCTGGCGGTCAACAGCATCTCCGGCTGGCTCGACCGCACCGAAGTCCGCCTCTATGAGCTGATAAAGAGCGGCAGAAACTTCAAAGAGAAGAAGACCGGAAAGGAGGGTGCGGAATGAAACGTCATGCTGCAGAACTCCTCACCCGGGACCCGGAAAGATTCTTCCACCATGACCGCGTCTTTCTGAATAACCCTGTGGTCATGCAGGGCATGGGCCTTGCGCCGCTGGTCGTCCTTGCGACGAGCGGCCAGAACGCCCTGATGCTGGCCGTGGCCGTGGCGCTGCTGCTGACGCCCTCCCGGATGCTGGCCTGCCTGCTGAGCCGCCTGTTCCCCCTGCGGGAGGAGCATCCGGCCAACGCAGAGCTGGAAAAAAGCTGCTGCCCCGCAGCATCCTCTATTCGGGCAGCGCGGCAGTGGTCTATCTGGCGGCATACCCCATCCTGAACCGGCTGTTCGGCGTGAGCCTGCTGGTGCTGGGCATCTATCTGCCCATGCTGGTGGTGGAGCCGCTGCTGACCTACCGCTTTGGCCGTGTGCAGGAGACGATGAAAAAGGCCGTCTCCAAGGGCATCCGCATCACCGTCGGCTACAGCCTGCTGCTGCTTTTGCTGGGCTGTGTGCGCGAGTGGCTGAGCGCCGGCACGGTGTTCGGCCATGTGCTGAGCCGTCCCGTCCTGCCCATGGCCGGTATGCCGGCTGGCGGCTTCATCGTGCTGGGCGTGCTGTGTGCCGTCTGGCGCACGCTGGCCAGGAAGCACAAAAACTATCTGACATCGGAGGCCCGCGGCCTCATGGCGGTCTACCGCCAGAAAGAGGGGGAGCCTGAGGATGAATGATGTGATGCAGGCCGTCGGCGTATTTTTCGGCTACGCCGTGCTGGCCGTCTTTGCACAGAACGCGGTGTTCACCCGGGGCCTCGGCGTGTCCCGCCTTGTCCAGCTGGTGGGCGACGAGCGCACCAGCAGCGGGTGGTTCGCCCTGCTGCTCTGTGTCACGCAGGTGCTGGTGGCTCCGCTGGCGTTCTATGCGGGCGGCTTCATCGCCGCCCGGCCCAACCCCGCCCAGCTCCGTCCGCTGGTCTTTCTGGCCTGCGTGGCGGTGGTGAGCCTGTTTGAATTTATCGTGCTCTGGGCCGCACGGGGCAAGCGCCACGGCGGCCAGCTGCTCCGCATCCTGCCGCTGGCGGCGGTCAACAGCGGCGTGCTGGGTACGGTGCTGGTGGAGCGCACCCAGAGCTTTACGCTGGAGCAGAGCATGGGCTTCGGCCTCGGCAGCGGCCTGGGCTATCTGCTGGCCGTCATGCTGGTGACGGAGGCTGACCGCCGTCTGCGCAGCGAGGCCATCCCGGAGGCGTTCCGGGGCCTGCCCATCACGCTCATCTACATCGGCGTGCTGGCGCTGGCCATCTATGGTTTTACGGGCCACTCGGTGATCCTGTGAGGAGTGCAGGAGAAAGGGACGATCATGGCAAAGTATAAAAAGGTCAAGCGGTATCACCGCAGTTTTTACAGCCCCGGCATGTGGGTGAAGAAGGCCGTCGGCATCATCGTGCTGGTGGCCGTGGTGCTGGTCGTGGGCTGGCTGGCCGCGCCCCATGTGCTGGACTGGGCCACCCACACCTGGTACACCGTGGTGCGCAACCGTGACCTCTCGGCCTCGTCTGAGACGACGGCGTCCAGTGCGGCCGCTTCGTCGGAAGCGACGGCAGAGCCTGCCGCTTCCTCGGAGATGCGGGCGGACTCGGAGCCGGGATCGGAACCGGCTGCACCCGCAGGCGTCATCATCGAGGGCAGCTGGGGCGTTCTGGACACGGCTGCGGCAAAGGACGAAGCTTCCCTGCGTGCCGCCGCCCGGCAGCTGGCCCAGCAGGGCGCGGCCTACGCCGTCGTCACCCTGAAGGACAGTGCCGGAAATATCCTGTATCCCTCTCAGGTGGCTGCCGCGGCAGGCAGCATCGAGGGGGCGTCCCTTGACCCGGCCCTCATCGCCTCGGTGCTCAAGGAGAACGGCCTTGTGCCGGTGGCAAAGCTGGCGGCCTTCCGCGACCCCATCGCGGCCCGCACCGACCGCAATATGGCCATCGGCTACACCGGGCAGGCTTACCTCTGGCTGGATAATAAGGCGTCCGCCGGCGGCAGCCCCTGGCTCAACCCCTATTCCGACGAGGCCGTCCGGTTCATCGGCGACCTCATCGGCGAGGTGCAGAGCATGGGCTTTGACCATGTGCTGCTGGAGAACGTCCAGTTCCCCTCTGCCCAGAACGGCAAGCAGGACTTCGGCTCCACCGGCGGGCGCGGCCGCAGCGCCCAGCTGGCTGCGGACATCGCCGCATGGGATGCCCGCTTTGAGGGCAGTGTGACCCTGTGGTACGGCTACTCGCTGGGTCAGGTGACGGAGGGCGCTTCCACCGTGGGCGGCTCCGCGACGGCACTGGGCGTCAGGAACCTCGTGGTCGAAGTCCCCGCAAAGCAGACCATGGACGACACCGCCCGCAGCGAGCTGCGGAACACCCTGTCGGCTTCCGGCGTGGAGCATGCCGTGTTCTGGGACGATGCAGCAGGCATTTTCCGGTGAGAACGCTCCATTTGCTGTTGGTGATTTATGTGAGAGTGAGGAATGTGCTATGAAAACTGCATCCTGCTTTGCTCCGGCCCACATCCTGCTGCCCGGGGAGGATATCCCTCTGGAAAAGTGGGGCTGTGTGGCCTGTGACCAGTTTACCAGCGACCGCGCCTACTGGGAGCAGGCAGACGCCGTTGTGGGCGGCTGCCCCAGCACCCTGCGGCTCATCCTGCCGGAAGTCTATCTCGAGGATAAAGACGCGGCCCGGCGGGTGGAGAACATCCACGCCGCCATGGACGAGTACAGCCGCGACGTGCTGACCCGCGCCGTGGACGGCTTTGTCTACGTCGAGCGCACCGAGCAGAGCGGCCGGGTGCGTCAGGGCCTCGTGGGCAAGATCGACCTCGAGGCTTACAGCTACGAGAAGGGCGCCCGCCCGGCCATCCGGCCCAGTGAGCGCACCGTCACCGAGCGCATCCCGCCCCGCATGGCCGTGCGCCGGGGTGCGGCGCTGGAAACGCCCCATGTCATGATGCTGGCCGACGACCCCGGCTGCACCCTCATCGAGCCCATCGGCGCGCGAAAGAGCGAGCTGAAAAAGCTGTACGAGGGCGAGCTGATGCAGGGCGGCGGCCACATTGCAGGCTGGGCCGTGGAAGACCCTGCGATGCTGGCGCAGATCGACACGGCACTGGCTGCACTGGGCAGTCAGGAGGCTTTCGACGCCAGGTATCCCCCAGGCCAGGGGCGCAGCGCCCCTGACACTGGCTGTGGGCGACGGCAACCATTCGCTGGCCGCAGCCAAAGCCTGCTGGGAGGAGCTGAAAGCCACCCTGACCCCTGAGGAGCGGGAAAGCCATCCCGCCCGCTGGTGCCTGGCTGAGGTGTGCAACGTCCATTCGCCCGCCATCGAGATCGAGCCCATCCACCGCGTCCTCTTCAATGTAGACTGCGGCGCGGTGCTGCTGGCCCTCATCGCGTGGAGCGACTCCAACATGGCCGGCATCTGCTTCGGCGACTCAAAGCAGCAGGCTTTCACGCTGGCCGGCCCCCATGTGTCCAACGTCCTCAGCTTCGAGGACCCCGTCGCCCCGCTGACCGTCGGCACGGTGGACGAATTTATCGAATACTTTATGGCCCGCCACAGCGAGGCCCGGGTGGATTACGTCCACGACGAGCCCGCCGTCCGCGCCCTGACCAGACAGGGCGGCGTGGCCTTCCTGCTGCCGCCCTTCGAGAAGAGCGATCTGTTCAAAGGCATCGTGATGGGTGGCGTGCTGCCCCGCAAGACCTTCAGCATGGGCCATGCGGAGGAAAAGCGGTATTACATCGAGTGCCGCAGAATCAAAGAATGACCAAGGAGAACCATGACTTTTAACGATTTGAAACTGTCCGCCCCCCTGCTCAAGGCTGTAAGCGAGGCAGGCTATGAGACCCCCTCGCCCATCCAGGCTTCGGCCATCCCGCCGGTGCTGGAAGGGCGCGATCTGATGGGCTGCGCCCAGACCGGCACCGGCAAGACCGCTGCCTTTGCGCTGCCCATGCTCGACCGGCTGAGCGCCGCCGCCCCCCGCAGGAAGGGCGCTGTCCGCGCCCTCATCCTCACCCCCACCCGTGAGCTGGCTCTCCAGATCGGCGAGAGCTTCGACGCCTACGGCAAGTACCTCAAACTGCGCAGCACCGTCATCTTCGGCGGCGTGGGCCAGGCCCCGCAGGTGGAGGCCATCCGAAAGGGCGTGGACATCCTCATTGCCTGCCCGGGCCGTCTGAACGACCTCATCGGACAGGGCCATATCGACCTGTCGGACCTCGAGGTCTTCGTGCTGGACGAGGCCGACCGGATGCTGGACATGGGCTTTGTGCATGACGTGAAGAAGGTCATCGCAAAGCTGCCCGCAAAGCGCCAGAACCTGATGTTCAGCGCCACCATGCCCAAAGAGATCGAGCAGCTGGCCGCAGGCATCCTGCACGACCCCGCCTTCGTGAAGGTGGACCCCGTGTCCAGCACGGTGGAGCGCATCGACCAGAGCCTGTATTTCGTCGAGAAGGGCAACAAGAAGTTCCTGCTGCCCTGGCTCATCAAGAACCTGACCCCGCCGGTGCAGAATGCGCTGGTGTTCAGCCGCACCAAGCACGGCGCGGATAAGATCGCCCGCGATCTGACCAGGCAGGGCATCACCGCCGCTGCGATCCACGGCAACAAGAGCCAGACCGCCCGTGTGGCGGCGCTGGAAGGCTTCAAGGAGGGCAAGACCAGGGTGCTGGTGGCCACGGACATCGCTGCCCGCGGCATCGACATCAGCGAGCTCTCCCATGTGTTCAACTACGACCTGCCCGAGGTGCCGGAGACCTACGTCCACCGCATCGGCCGCACCGCCCGCGCGGGCGCAGACGGCACGGCGGTGAGCTTCTGCGCACCCGAGGAGATGGAATATCTGGCCGGCATCGAAAAGCTCAACCGCCGGAAGATCCCGGTGGTGTCCGGCCACCCGTGGGACGGCGTACCCGCCCCCGTAAAAGCAGCCCCGCCGGTGCGGGGCCGCAAGCCCAAGGCCGAACAGCCTGCCCCCGAAAAGGCCGAAACTCCCAAGGCGGAAAAAGCCGCCAGACCCGCTGCGCCCGAAAAAAAGAGTGCGGCCAAGCCCTCTGCGGCAAAAAAGCAGAAGGCCCCCAAAATCGAAGCAAAAGAGGAACAACTCATGGATGATAACAAGCGCACTCCCGGCGGACGCGACAACAGCCGCCGTAACAATAACAACCGCCCCCGCCGCGAGGGCAATGCCCCCGCACAGGGCGCAGGCCGCGGCAGCAACGCCCAGCCGAAGTTCGACCCCCACTTTGTGAGCGCCCCGGAGGCCACCCCGCTCCGTTCTGCCAAGAAAAACGCTGCTGCCCCCGCCGCTCCGGCCCAGACCATCCCCACCGCGATGCAGAACCGCCAGCCCGCCCAGCGCAGCGAGAACAATGGCCGCAATGGTGCAGGCCGCAGCCCCCGCAATGAGCGGAACGACCGCAGCGCCCGCCCGGCTCAGCCTGCCCAGCAGAACAGCCAGCGCAATGAGAACCGCAATGGCCGCAGCAGCAACCGCAATGAGCAGAGCGGCGCAGGCCGTGCGCCCCGCGCCCCCAAGGCAGAGCAGTCCGGCCGCAATAACCGCAGCCGCAGCAATAATGTCCCGACGAAGGACGAAGACCCGGGCCTCGTGCTCATCAGCCGCCGCCCGCCGCAGCAGAAGTTCACCAGCTTTGAGGAGTATATGAACGCCCGCGGCGGCGCGACGGCTCCCATCGAGGACCACAGCGAGGAAGTGTGATGGCAGAGGGATTCGCCCCGTGGTGCTGCCCGCTGTGCGGCGCACCGCTTGCCGGGGATAACGCACTGAAATGTCCCTCTGGCCACAGCTTCGACCGGGCCAAAGAGGGCTACTGGCATCTGCTGCCGGTGCAGAACACCCGTACCAAGGCCCCCGGCGACAGCAGGGAGATGGTCGCAGCCCGCCGCGCGTTCCTGAGCGCGGGCTACTACGGCATCTTCGGGCAGGCGCTGGGAGAGCTCTGCCTCGCGTACGGTCAGCCGAAAGCCGGAAAGCCGCTCCGCCTGTTGGACGCAGGCTGCGGCGAGGGCTGGTATGACCGGTGCATCGCAAAGCAGTTCGAAGAGGCGGGCCGTCCGCTGGAACTGGCCGGTTTTGACATCGCAAAGCCTGCCGTGCGTCTGGCTGCGAAGGCTCTGCCCTCGGCCCGATACGCCGTGGCGTCCAGTTTCCATCAGCCGGTGCGCACAGGCTGGGCGGATGTGCTGCTCAACTGCTTTTCGCCCTTCGCGCAGGAGGAGTTTCTCCGCGTCCTGCGCCCCGGCGGACGGCTCATCTACGCCGTGCCGGGTGCAGAGCATCTCTTCCAGATGAAGGCCGTCCTCTACGAAAAGCCTTACAGGAACCCGGTGCAGGAAGTGGCGTATCCGGGCTTTGAAGCCATCGGAGAGCGGGAAGTCTCCGGCAGCATCACGGTGCCTGCCGGGCAGCTGGAAGCCCTCTTCGCCATGACGCCCTACTACTGGAAAAACGCCCCGGGACGGCGCAGCCCGTCTCGCGGCACTGCCGGAACTGACAACGGACATCTCGTTCCGGTTCCTCGTATTTGAAAAACATAAAGCAAAAGAGCGTGTGCTGCAGGCACACGCTTCTTTTGCTTTATGAGTACATCAGACAGGAATGGAAGTTGGTTACTTTTCGGCCTTCGGTTCAGATGCTTTTTGGGCCTTGGGCAGCAGGTTTGCACGCTCGAGGGCCGGGCGCAGGGCCAGATAGAGGATGACGACGCAGACGGTGGAGGCCACGCTGTTCACGAAGGTGACGCCGCCGGTGATCTTGGTCAGAGCCTTGGCGATGGTGTACTCCTGGCCGAAGATGTAGACATTGCGGAAGTAGCCGAGGAACGGGTCGGTGAAGACATTCAGCAGCAGGCCGGAGGCAGCTGCGGCGATCACCTTGGCCAGATAGCCGGGGGTGTGCTTGTCCAGCTCACGGAGCTTGAACACCTTGTGAGCGACTGCACCGCAGGTGATGCCGATGATGAACTTCAGGACGAAGGTGGTGACGGCATAGCCCGGGTCACCGGCCAGGATGTCGGCCAGAGCCAGACCGATGGCACCGGCCAGACCGCCGGATACGCCGTCCAGCAGCAGGGCGGTCAGGGCGGTGAAGGTGTTGCCCAGATGGAACGAAGAGCCGCCGTAGAACGGCACACGGAAGAACAGGTAGGCCACGAGGCTCAGCGCGGCCATGACGCCGGTGAGCGCCAGCTCGTGGACGGTGAAGGTGCGCTTATACAGCACACTTGCAAAGACGATCACGATGACGACGACTGCCAGCAGCAGCCACATTGCAGTTGTTGACATGATTTTCCCTCCCAGTTTTACGAAATACCCACAAAACCGATTGACTTTTTTAGTTCTTGCGGGTATGCTCCTATTATACACAAAACTGGCACTGTGCAAATACCCAGAACAAAGATTTTTTATGGGTCCAGTTTGGCGTACTGCCCGAAAAGGAGGGGCTTTTTATGGTCCATTTGACGACAGCACTGGACGCGGCGTCCGGTGTGCCGCTCTACGAACAGCTTTACCGCAGCCTCGCCGCCGAGATGCGGACGGGGGCGATCTCGGCCGGGACCCGGATGCCCGGCAAGCGGCGGCTGGCGGCAGAGCTTTCCGTCTCGGTGAACACGGTGGACGCGGCCTATCAGATGCTGGCGGCGGAGGGCTATCTGGAGGCGCGGGAGCGCAGCGGCTTTTATGTACAGGAATATCTGGCCCTGCCCGAGCGGACAGAGTCCGCCGCGCCGCCCCAGCCCGAGGCAGCGCCAGCGCCGGAGCGGCCCGTCCGCTACGACCTCTCCACCCGGGGCGTAGACCCGGAGCTGTTTCCGTTCCGCACATGGGCGCGGCTGCAAAAAGAGCTGCTGTACTCTTCGCCGGAGCTGCTGACCCACGGTGACGCCCAGGGCGACCTCTCGCTGCGGCAGGCGCTGGCCGAGTACCTTGAGGAGTACCGCGGTGTGCGGTGCGGCCCGCACCAGCTTGTCGTTGGCGCGGGTCTCGAATATCTGCTGGGCCTGCTGGCACCGCTCCTGCCCGGGCCGGCGGCAGTGGAAAACCCCGGCTACCCCCGCGCCCGGCAGGTGCTGGAAAACAACGGCGTCTCCTGCTGTTGTCTGCCGGTGGACGAGGACGGGCTTTCCATCCGGGCGCTGTCGGAGTCGGGGGCGGCGGTGTGCTACGTCACCCCCAGCCACCAGTTCCCCACGGGCGTCACCATGCCCGCCGGACGCCGGGCAGAACTGCTCCACTGGGCGGCACGACGTCCCAGACAGCGGTACATCATCGAGGACGACTACGATTCCGAGTTCCGTTTCGACACCGGCCCCTGCCAGCCTGCAGGGGATGGCGGGGGCCGACGGGCCGGTGGTCTACCTCTCCACCTGTTCCCGGAGCCTTGCGCCCAGCATCCGCATCGCCTACATGGTGCTGCCGGAGCAGCTTCTGCCCGCATGGCATGCGAAATACGCCCTCTACTCCGGCACGGTGAGCCGTTTTGAGCAGCAGACACTGGCGCGGTTCATCACCGGCGGCTACTTTACCCGCCATCTGGCCCGGGAGCGGGTGGCCTATAAGGCCCGGCGGGACGCTCTGACAAAAGCCCTGCGGGAAGCCTTTGCGCCGGAAGAACTGCACCTCACCGGCCTGCACACCGGCCTGCACCTGCTGGCCGAGCTGCGCGACCCGCCGCCGGACGATGCTCTCCGGGCCGCCGCTGAGGCCGAAAGGCGTCCGGCTCAGCCTCCTGACGTGA
>ENA-OQOA01000279-OQOA01000279.1-human-gut-metagenome-genome-assembly--contig:-NODE-279-length-24546-cov-3.280151_pt1 | contig 24546 bp, 24 predicted proteins | sample MGYA00242633_ERZ504888 | MGnify/ENA primary metagenome ERZ504888 (study PRJEB26092, sample SAMD00036372) | human gut metagenome | host: Homo sapiens | study: EMG produced TPA metagenomics assembly of...
CCAAACACCGTAAGCCAGGACAGGGAAGGGAAGACAGCTACGGAAAACACAGGACGATGTACGCAGCACACACAACTGAGTTAGCAAAAACAGATGCCAATGCTACCACTCTTGAAAAACTTTAGGAAGGAAAAAGCAGCATAGACACATCCGGTATTCACCCCGCACTAAAAGAAACACACTTCGTGGTAGCATGTGATGTAACCAACCCTTTCTACGGTCCTGACGGAGCGGCATATATCTTTGCACAACAAAAAGGAACCGATCCTAAAATGGTGCAAAGGCTGGATGAAGGCATGCAATCATTAGCCGAAGTTATAAAGAAAACGACAGGAAAAGATATCACGAACTACCCCGGTGCAGGTGCAGCCAGAGGCATGGGTGGCGGACTGCTGGCTTTTTTTAACGCAGAGCTAAAACCGGGAACAGAATTATTATTGAAAGCCATCGACTTCTCCGAGAAAATAAAAGGAGCAGACCTCATTATTACGGGCGAGGGAAAAGCAGACCGGCAGACAGCTATGGGAAAAGTTCCATACAGGATACTAAAGGAAGCACAAAAAGAACATATCCCCGTTATTGTACTGGCAGGCAGTATAGAAAACCTGCCGGAATTAAACAAAGCGGGATTCAAAGGTATATTCTCTATAGCCCCCGGCCCCATCACCCTGGAGAAGGCAATGGAACCGGAGTTTGCTAAAGAAAATATCACCCGGCTGGTTTCCCAACTCTATTCAGTTATAACTAGCTTCGGCTAATTTGCAAGCCTTTGTCGGACAAAGCCATATCAACGAAACGGGCACAACTGTTGGGTGGGTTCTGAGCAAGAATACTTCGAATACGTATAGCAGCCTCAGGATCTTTAGCCACCATATAAAGATAGCCTCCTCCCCCCGCACCTGGCAATTTTATATCCCAGGCAATAATCATCAATCCGGCGAATGATAGCCTCAACTGCTTCGGGATTAGTGCCGGGATCCAACGCTTGGTTCAGCTTCCAGCTTTTACCAACCAAACGCCCCATTTCATCGAAATTCCCACGCTGAATGGCTTCGTACAAGTCAAGAGCATGCCCCTTCATACCGCCAAGTATAGACAAATGCTCTGTGGAGTTGAGGAACATGCTACGCACGATTTCAGCTAAAATTCCTTTGGCTGTACGGGTAATTCCCGTGTAATAAAGCAAATGGCACTTCTGATATTCGCCACCTGTAAACAAATAATCGGGCAACCAGCGCACTAATGGACTCTGATCCATACCTGCATGGGTCTGCAATAATTTCACACCACGAAGCACACCTCCGTATTGATCTTGCCACCCCCGCCGGTAGTCAGCAACTGTTCCAGAATAAGCGTACGGTTACATATCTCGTTCTTATCCCAGTTCAGCCCGCAAAAATCAGAGATTGCCCCCAGCACAGTCGATGCAAGAATAGAACTTGTACCCAGACCGGAGCCCGCAGGAATCGCAGAAAGCAGAGTAATTTCCATTCCGGAACCAAACGCCTTCAACTGCTCTTCCAGTGAAACATACGATTCGGTGGAAAAAGCCCGGCTGGAAACCTGCCAGCACCAATGCCGCTTTAGGTATAGAGAATGGGGAGCCCACTTGCATGAAACCTCTTACCTCCCCATAAGTTGTAACCACTTCCATAGCGCCTAAGTCTATAGAACGAAGGATTATTTTATATTCCCGACAAGGTTTCACGTAAACTTGTAAAGGAGGCTGCCCGTTCAACTCAATAGCAATATTCACCACATTCCCCCCTTCATTCAAGCAATAAGGTGGAGTATCCGTCCACCCGCCGGCCAGATCAATACGGACCGGACTGCGCCCCCAGACAATCTGATCAGAGTACACTGACAAATGCGGTTGCTGCCTCTTGGCTAAAGCCGAAGCAGTAAGTCCGTCGCGCATCAAACGAAAAGCCTCATTTTCATATTCCCGATAAGCCAGCCCCTTAAGCTGCTGCACCCGGGCACGGAACATATTGTCACTGATACGTGTCATCAACGGAGCCGATTCTGATAAAGGCTCAGGCAACGACAGGTCATACCGGGCAAATTCTCCGGCAGCATTCTCCAAATTGAGCTGATAAAAGACACTTCGTTCATAATTGTGCGCCAATGCCGGCCAATTCTTTATCCGGAAAGCTTCACGCTGTTCTGCCAGACGGTAAAGATTAGAATAAGCGGATATATCATCAGCAGACAATTTACGACAGCGTTGCCATATTTCTTTTCCTTGCTGTAATACCGGTTCAGAAACCATCCAGCGCATAACTGCTCCCAATTCCTCTACAGATGAGCAAACCGGAAACAAACGCGCGGCCTGCAAGTCGTGACCGTTTTCTATTTCTTCCACCGAAATGCCGCGCACAGCACACCACTCACCTACAGACATTCCTTGATAATATGTTTCTTCCTTGGCCAAAGATCCCTTGAAAGTATCATTGAAGCCGTATGGACGCGCTACATAGCCCGATTCTCCAAAAGGAACCACATCAATACACACACCAGACGGAACCTCCAAGTTCCAATTATTAACGGGAACACCTGTTATGATAGTCTGGTGATGGATATTCCATCCTGCTCCTACACAACTGTTCTCTATCCATATTTCCGAATTTTGTGAGGTAAGTTGATAACCTACCTCAGCATTCTGAACAAACATGGCCGGATGCGGTTTTACCTTCTTGTGCATAATCTCCCGCTGGTCGTTTACCAGATTTTGTACAGCCAATGTAGAAGAAATAAGTTCACGACTGGTTCCGTAATGATAAAACTCCCCTCCAGGCAACGGCAGAATAGCCACACTCAGCTTGTTAAGCTCATCGTCCATCATACGCGGATGCTCTCCCAATGTAAGTCCGAAATCAGAATACATGTCATAATAAGAGAGTTTTCCTTCCTTATAAGATCGTTTTACCAACAGACTAACCGCACGGTCACTTAACAGCCAAATTCCGATATCCATCAGAAAAAGATGGGTTTGCATTAATTTCCCCAATTCCTCCACCGAAGGTTTTTGAAGCATGAAATCAAGCTTATCAGGAGTGACTCGTGAAGAAACAAAAACACCATGGTTCTTTGCCAGATTAGGATCTACCCATAAACCGTAACACACCACATCCGCATCAGGAATAGTCTGAAGCGGTTGGCCCGCACGGATATAAACATCCCCACTTGCAATCAATGTATGAAGAGAAGACGGAGCTTTCTCCATGATTTGTTCATATAAAGGGAGCTGGAGGGAAAGCAGATTTTGTGACAGCCGTTGTCCTCTGGCCCACCGGAATACAGGAATGGGGGTAAGAATTTTGCCGGATGGCGCATATCCGGGCAAACGACGACTCTGCCCGCCTGCATGAAGTAAAATACGTTTTTCTTTTCCCAACCAAGTAAGAAAATCGCTGTCAGGAGTCACTTTCTGATGACAAGCCTCCAACAGCCATGCGGTCCCCCCACCTGATCCCAGCTTACTGCCTATAGGATCGGAAGTACAAAACCACTCTGTCCGGTCTGCTTTCTCTATATCATGAAAACATTCCACCAGATTAGGGGGAAGGGATAATAATTTTTTCATAGCACATCTTTATTTTATTGCACACAAAGATGCTTATTTTCCCCTAATAAGCCAAAAGATGAGACATGAATTTTAATCAGTAAATTCAAAAACACGCTCATCCAATGACATCACTTCCTTAGAGCCCGGTTGTGCAACAGGCACACCGAATGGCATCTGCGCTACCAATTTCCAATCACCAGGCAAATTCCAAGCTTTACGTACTTCATCATCAATCAGCGGATTATAATGTTGCAAAGACGCCCCCATTCCTGCATCTTCCAGCATGGTCCAGACTGCCAACTGATGCATAGCATCGGTCTGCTCTGCCCAGATAGGGAAATTATCTTTATAAGTGGGGAAACTTTCCTGCAAAGAGCGAACGATAGCCATATCTTCAAAATATAGAATAGTACCATATCCACAAGCAAAACAGCCATCAATCTTTTCTTCGGTCTTGCCAAATACCTCAGCCGGAACCCGCTCACGCAAGACATTTTTTACAATGTTCCACAACTTTTCATGCGCCTTACCTGTTAATAACGCAACACGGGTGGTTTGAGAATTGAAAGCTGAGGGGACAAATTCTACAGCAAAACGAATTAAATCTCTTATTTCTTTATCAGACAATGTCGATTTGTTTTCGATCTGATAAAATGTACGACGGGCTTTCAGAGCCTCTTTAAAACTTTTTGTCATATAATACAACGTATTTATAGGTTATTATAAATGAAGAACAAACAGGCAGCAAAAGATGTTCACTTTTTTTTTGCTTTTTTTCAATGCAATAACCTATTTTTGTTAGCTAATTATTAACATTAAAAACAACACATTCAATGAAAGATTTTCTAAAATTTACGTTTGCCAGCGTTATCGGCGTCATTCTGGCAGGCGTAGTGTTCACTATACTAGGGATTATCACTCTGGTTGGCATAGTCGCATCATCGGATACTGAAACGGTGGTGAAAGACAACTCTATCTTCGTACTCGACTTTAAAGGCAGTCTATCCGAACGCGTACAGGAAAACCCACTCCAACAACTTTTTGGGGGAAGAATTTGAGGCATACGGTTTGGATGACATTCTAGCTTCTATCAAGAAAGCAAAAGACAATGACAAAATCAAGGGTATTTATATCCAACCTTCTTATCTGGAAGCATCATACGCTTCCTTAGAGGAAATACGCAATGCATTACTGGATTTCAAAGAAAGCGGTAAATTCATCATTGCTTATGCAGACCAATATGCACAGAAGATGTATTATCTTTCCAGCGTGGCCGATAAAATAATTATCAATCCGCAAGGAAGTATCGGATGGCACGGAGCAGGCATGCAACCTGTTTTCTTCAAAAATCTGGTTTCCAAACTAGGACTGGAAATACAAGTATTCAGAGTGGGTACTTACAAATCAGCCGTGGAACCGTTTATCGCTACAGAAATGAGTCCGGCCAACCGCGAACAGATGACCGAATGTCTGGAATCTGTCTGGAATCGTATTCAGGCAGATGTATCCGATTCACGACACATCCCGACAGATACTCTGAATGCTTATGCAGACCGATATATGGATTTTTGTCAGGCAGAAGAATATGTTCAATGCGGACTAGCAGACACCTTGATGTATAAAGATGAAGTTATTTCCTATCTGAAACAATTAAGCGGTCGTGACGAAGACGACAAGCTGAACAGTCTTTTCATAGAAGATATGATAAACGTCAAGAAAAATGTGCCCAAAGACAAAAGTGGAAATGTAATAGCCGTATATTATGCATACGGTGAGATTCTGGATGCTCCCGGCAGTTCCACAGAAGATTGTATTGATGTACAAAAGATGTGTAAAAGGCCTGCGCAAATTACGTGATAACGATGATGTAAAAGCTGTTGTATTACGCGTCAACTCACCGGGTGGCAGCGCATACGGTTCAGATCAAATATGGCGTGAAGTAGTAAGGCTGAAAGAGAAAAAACCGGTAATCGTTTCTATGGGAGATTATGCTGCATCAGGAGGCTATTACATTTCCTGCGCTGCAGACCGCATTTTCGCTGACCCGACTACGCTGACTGGTTCTATCGGCATATTCGGCATGATGTATTCAGGTGAGAAACTGTTTACTGAAACTTTAGGATTGAATTTTGATGTAGTGAAAACTAATAAAATGGCAGATCTGGGTGCCAGCCTAGGTCCTATTCTTACCCGTCCATTAAACGCATCAGAACAAGAATTGATGCAGAATTATGTCAACCGAGGATACAAGCTATTCGTAAGCCGTTGCGCCGAAGGTAGAAAAATGTCTACAGAGGCTATTGAAAAAGTAGCTGAAGGCCGTGTATGGACCGGTGCTATGGCCAAAGATCTCGGTTTGGTAGATGAACTGGGAGGTATAGACAAGGCATTAAATGCCGCCGCCACCCAAGCCGGCATAGAAAATTACAGTATTATCGGCTATCCCGAAAAAGAAAATATTTTCGCAAGTTTGCTGGGCAATCAGAAAAAACATTATGTAAACAGCGAAATCAAAGAATATTTGGGAAGCTATTATAACAGCTTCAAGGCGCTGGAGAACATAAAAAACGCCAACTGCATACAGGCACGTATGCCGTTTGACCCTAATATCCAATAATTTGCGCATGGAAGGTAATCTTATCAAGATAAACAAGTGGCTATATCCGGTTTCATGGCTTTATGGGACCGGCGTATGGCTGCGTAATAAATTGTTTGACTGGGGAATATACAAAGAACGTAAGTTTGATGTCCCAATCATCTCGGTAGGCAACATCACCGTGGGCGGAACCGGAAAGACCCCCCATACAGAATACTTGATAAGATTATTGCAGAAAGATTACAAAGTGGCCGTACTGAGCCGCGGCTACAAACGCAAATCCAAAGGTTTTGTACTTGCTGGGCCGGATACGTCCGTACAGATGATAGGTGACGAACCTTTCCAAATGAAACAGAAGTTTCCGGACATCTATATGGCAGTAGACCGAAACCGTTGTCATGGCATAGAGCAGTTATGCAATAGTCACATTGCCCCCGGAACAGAAGTGATTATTTTGGATGATGCTTTCCAGCACCGATATGTAAAACCCGGAATGAACATCTTATTAGTAGATTACCATCGACTGATTTGCGAAGACGCCTTGCTGCCTGCCGGACGAATGCGCGAACCTGAAAATGGAAAAAGCCGGGCACATATTGTCATTGTCACTAAATGCCCTAAGGACATCACCCCGATGGATTTGAGAGTCTTGAGCAAGCAAATGGAACTTTACCCCTATCAGCAGCTCTACTTCACGACATTAGCATACGGCAAGCTGCATCCGTTGTTTACAGTAGGGAATGCAGTTCCATTAAAAGAGATAGAAAAAGATAAGCATATCCTATTGGTGACAGGCATAGCCTCACCAGCAAAACTCATTCAAGATTTATCACCATACAATGAGCACATTGAGTCACTGGCTTTCAGTGACCACCATAACTTTACAGCAAGAGATATGGAACTGATAAAGAAACGTTTCATGAAACTTCCGGAAGGTAAACGCATGATTATCACCACTGAAAAAGACTCAGTACGATTAGCAGCCCATCCACTGATGGACAAGACACTAAAACCTTATATATATATGCTGCCCATTGAGGTAATCTTCTTACAAGACCAACAAGAACTGTTTAATTCAAATATAACCAACTATGTTAGAAAAAATTCAAGAAACAGCAGATTTTCTTAGAGAAAAGATGCATACCAGTCCCGAAACTGCTATCATATTAGGTACCGGCTTAGGAAGCCTAGTACACGAAATTACCGATAAATACGAGATCAATTACAAAGATATCCCTAATTTCCCTGTTTCAACCGTAGAGGGACATAGCGGTAAATTGATTTTCGGCAAATTGGGTAATAAAGACATCATGGCCATGCAAGGACGTTTCCACTTCTATGAAGGATACTCCATGAAAGAAGTTACCTTCCCTGTACGGGTGATGCGTGAATTAGGTATCAAAACATTGTTCGTATCCAATGCAGCTGGAGGTACGAATGCAGACTTTGAAATTGGTGACCTGATGATTATCAGAGATCATATCAACTTTTTTCCCGAACATCCGTTACACGGCAAGAACATTGAATACGGTCCCCGTTTTCCGGATATGAGTGAAGCCTACTCCAGAGAACTGATTGACAAAGCACTGGAGATCGCTAAAGAAAAAGGCATCAAAGTACAACAAGGAGTATATATCGGTACACAGGGACCTACCTTCGAAACTCCGGCAGAATACAAGATGTTCCACATTCTTGGAGCTGACGCCGTAGGTATGTCTACCGTTCCTGAAGTTATTGTAGCAAACCATTGTGGCATCAAAGTGTTTGGAGTATCGGTTATCACCGACCTAGGCGTGGAGGGAAAAATTGTGGAAGTTTCACACGAAGAGGTTCAGAAAGCGGCAGATGAAGCGCAACCGCGCATGACTACCATTATGCGTGAAATGATTAATCGAATTTAAGGATATGCAGGAAATAAACAGAACAGAAATAGCGACCTTAGGTGAGTTCGGCCTCATTAAACATCTGACGAAGGATATTGAGTTAAAAAATCCGGAAACCCAATATGGTGTGGGAGACGATGCAGCCGTATTGGAGTTTAAAGATAAAGAGGTATTGGTGACCACAGACTTACTGATGGAAGGGGTACATTTTGATTTGGTTTATACCCCATTGAAACATTTGGGATATAAATCGGCCATCGTAAACTTCTCGGACATTTATGCTATGAATGGTGCTCCAAAACAAATCACAGTTTCTATCGCACTGTCCAAACGCTTTTGTATTGAAGATTTAGAACAATTCTATGATGGGCTAAAACTGGCTTGTGAACTACACCATGTAGATATTGTGGGTGGAGATACAACTTCATCCGTAACCGGGCTCGCCATCAGTATTACTTGCATAGGTGAAGCGGACAAGGACAAAGTGGTTTATCGCAACGGCGCACAAGATACAGACTTGATTTGTGTCAGCGGTGACTTGGGAGGAGCTTATATGGGACTTCAACTTCTAGAGCGTGAAAAGGCTGTTTTCCAAGGAGAAAAAGAAGCAAATCCGGATTTTTCCGGAAAAGAATATATTTTGGAACGTCAGTTAAAGCCTGAAGCACGTAAGGATATCATTGAGAAACTGGCAAAAGCGGGAATCAAGCCCACCGCTATGATGGATATTTCCGACGGCCTTTCTTCGGAACTGCTACATATATGCTCACAAAGCGATACCGGCTGTCGCGTTTACGAGGAAAGAATTCCCATTGATTACCAAACGGCTGTAATGGCGGAAGAACTGAATATGAATGTGACAACATGTGCTTTAAATGGTGGTGAGGACTATGAGCTGTTATTTACTGTACCTTTAACAGACCATGAACGAATTTCGGCTATAGAGAATATAAAAGTGATTGGTCACATCACCAAACCGGAGCTGGGATGTGCCCTGATTACCCGTGACGGACAAGAGTTTGAGCTGAAAGCGCAAGGTTGGAATCCACTAAAAGAAAAATAATTTTAATTAAACAACACTGATAATAAGCATTTTATGTTTTTATCAGTGTTTTTCTTAGAAATAGTTTGCAGTTTAAAAAAGTTTCACTACCTTTGCAACCGCAAACAAGAAATAATGGTGCCATAGCTCAGTTGGTAGAGCAAAGGACTGAAAATCCTTGTGTCCCCGGTTCGATTCCTGGTGGCACCACCTTGAAGAAAAAAAGACAGTAAAATCCTGATTTCGGCAATCAGGATTTTTTATTTTCTCACAAAACACAAAATACGGCAATATAGACTGGATGACGAGGTATACGAGCTTTCAGCTCGATTATAACTTTCTCCACTTCTGACCTGCCTCCATATTTGATTAAGTCTTGGAGCAAAACTACTCCTTCCCGATATAAATCCCAATTTGATGCATATTAAAAAAACACCTTATACTTGAAGCATAAAGCTGGATGAATTCATCTTTGTAGAGTTCCCGAACATCTTCGGGAGCATCATCAAGAGTATAAGCAGAAAGATTCTTACGCAAAGATTCCATATACCTGCCCCACATCTTTTCCTGCGTATAGCTGGCAGGATTTAGTTTGAATACAGTTTCTCCGCCAAATGCAAGAAAACGGTTCTGAGATTGTTTATCATTCACACATTCTTTTTTTATAAACTCGTCAAATCACCTCTGAGCTTCTACTACAACAAGTCTATTTTAGACTGCAATATCTCAAACTTATATAATATGCATATAAATCTTAATCATCGACGAACTGCAAAAAGTTCAGCTTCAGTTTCCCAAGTATCATCCGGACACTTTACCATACGTTGCCAACGGAATGAGGTCGCTGTAATTTCCGAAAACACCCACTGTATATTCTTCTCATTAATTTCCGTCTGAACAATCCTGTTTCCTTCTCTTTTTCCTTCCAGTTGTGTAGCCCCTCCTAATTCCGTATATAAAATATCCCATGCTTCTGTATTAGGATTATACATACGTACCGTAGTCGCATAAGCTGCATCCGGTTGATAATCTTTAATCCGCGCCTTACGCGAAGGACAAATAAACACATCTTGAATTGCAGTCCCTTCCAGTACCCAAGCGAATATCCACTCTCCCTGAACATGTCTTTCGCCTGTTGTACCTTGGTTATCAACCCATTCAAAATCCCATTCACCGACAAACTGTCCATACAGGTTGTCTTTTTCCGGTATCAAATTGCTTTTCCCTTTTGACACTAATACGTTTATAAATTCTCCCATACTTTACCTTACTGACTCTAGATTAGACAAATATAAGATTTATAATTAATAATCACTAATATTAAAGCAATTATCTGTATGCAATATTCATGTCGAAAGCAAACAGATACATAGTACAAAAAACGGATTTCCCTACTCCCAAACAGATTTTTTATATTACACCTCAAGAACATTTCATTTACAAACTTATTGCAAAAAAGTATTTGGTCATTAAATCTCAATTATTCAAAAAAGAAATACCGATAAAAAGTCTTTTTTCCCTATATTTGCTAGACTAAAAAAGAAAAATGTCATTAACTCAATTAATATGAAAAAACTATCATTTATTACCGTATTTGTATTCCTGTCCATTCTTTTTGTACAGGCACAGCAAGCAAAGTATGTATTTTATTTCATCGGAGATGGAATGGGTGTTAACCAAGTTTTAGGAACAGAGATGTATCGTGGGGAGTTGGAAGGCAAAATTGGTGTGACTCCGTTATTATTCACCCAATTTCCTTATGCAACCATAGCCACTACTTTTCTCGGCAACCAACGGAGTGACAGATTCAGCCGCTGCAGGAACAGCACTTGCTACGGGAAACAAACAAAAAATGGCGCATTAGGTGTGAAAAAGGATCTGGAAACCAAAGTTAACAGTATTGCTTCTTGGGCAAAAGAAAAAGGTTGCCGTGTAGGTATCAGTACCAGTGTCAGCGTAGACCATGCCACACCGGCTGCTTTTTACGCACACCAAGGACAAAGAAGCAGCTATTACAACGTAGGTCTGGATTTGATTGATGCCAACTTCGATTTCTATGCAGGATCAGACTTTTTAGATCCCACCAACAAAAAAGCCGCCGGTTCAAATTCAGAAAGTTTGTATACACTAGTGGACAAAGCCGGATATACCATAGCCCGTGGCTACAAAGACTATCAGAAAAAAGCAAAAAAATCGGATAAACTGATTCTCTTACAACCTGCGACAGCAACAGACAATAGTGCTATCCCCTATGCTATCGATCGAAAAAAAGGCGATATGACTTTAACTGAAATCACCCGTGCCGGAATCAATTTCCTATCTAAAGATCTATCAAAAGGGTTTTTCCTTATGGTTGAAGGAGGTAAAATAGACTGGGCTTGCCACAGCAACGACGCCGCTACTGCATTCCACGAAGTGATGGATATGGATAATGCCATAAAAGTTGCTTACGAATTCTACGAACAACATCCTGATGAAACCCTGATTGTAGTAACAGCCGACCACGAAACCGGAGGAATCGTTTTAGGAAAAGGTCCGTATACTTTGAACCTACAAGCTTTAAAATCACAAAAAGTAAGTGAAAGCGGATATACCAAAATTGTAAACGAATTAAGAAAAAATACAAGAATCAAGTACCTTGGGAAGTTATCAAGCAATCATTGAAGGATAATTTCGGATTTTGGGATAGTATTCAACTGAATGAAAAGCAAGAAGCATCCCTGAAGAAAGTATATGATGAATCATTTAGCGGTAAAGAGATAGATTTAACCCAAAGTGAATATCAACAAGACGAACCTTTGGCAGCTGAGGCCAAGAGAATTCTGGATGACATCGCTCTAGTAGGTTGGACCAGTGGAGGGCACTCAGGAGGTTATGTCCCCGTATTCGCTATCGGAGCCGGCGCCCAACTATTCCAAGGCCGCATCGACAATACCGAAATTCCGGTAAAAATAGCAGAAGCTGCTGGTTATCCCAACAATTAATCGAAAGCAAGATAGTGCGACAAACGTTCCAAGTCTTTCTCAGTGAATTCCTCATACAAGGATAACTGGGAAAGACTTTTTAATTTTCCCTTTTTCCTCCTATATTCTATAATCACCTTTGCCTGATAAAAATTCATATAAGGATGAGAGCGAAGTTTGTCAAGCCCAGCCTTATTGGCATTTATCCGATGAATTGGTGTATTTCCGAGTTTAAACCACTTCAACATATCCTCATCTACATAGTTCACTTCCTTTAACTGAACCGTGTCATAAAAACCTCCCAAACGTTTCCGGTTAAGCCACAATCATGCGTGCAATGCCACTGCCTATTCCCGGAATCTTTTTCAACTCGGTAGTGTCCGCTTCACTCAAATCGACTAAAGTTCCTTCCGGATATTTATAAGCTGCCAACGTATCTTTCTCCACCTTTTTGATAAAGTGCAATGTATCCTGTTTCCGCCGAAAAGCCTCTGAAATCTGGATATAGGGTTTTAAGATATTAAATTTCTCGGACGACAAGCCATAAACACGAGAGAAATCATCCGCTGTCCTGAATTTACCGCCGGCTCTCCGGTATTGCAAAATAGTATGTGCAATAAAAGGAGGCAATCCACATTGCAAAAATTCGATGGAATCAGCTGAATTTGGATCAAAGGCAGCCAATACCACCTCTATTCTCTTAGGCTTATCATAGGAATATTGCAGAGATTCCTTCTCCTCCATTTCATGTACTCCGGCCAGAAAGTTTTTTATTCTTCTATTCCCTCTTGATCCTGTTCCAAAGACTCTTCCTTTACTGGAAAAAGAACCCATATACACATAAATATGAAAAGCAAAAGTCAACAAAAAAGTATAGCTCTGCGTTCGCTTTTCGAGAAATAGAAAAAGTCTTTCCACATTACAATTCTAAATTAGCCCTAATTCATTGATAAAAATCAAAATGATAGCCACAGGTGCCACGTATCTCAACAAAAAGATATACAGATTGAAAAGACCTGCTTTCAGCTTTCCTCCATTGGTCAATTCCTCATAAGAAACGGAACGTTTCAAATACCATCCTACAAAAATACATACCAGCAAACCACCCAAAGGAAGCATTATTTTTGCAGTGACAAAATCAAGCAAGTCAAAGAATCCCTTATCAAACAGCGTATATTTCTGCATAACCCCCAATGACAAGGAAGAAATGACCCCAATTATAATACACCCGAAGGTGACCAATCTAGCAGCACGGCCACGAGTTAAATTGAATTCCTCGTGCAGAAAAGCCGTCACCACTTCATGTAAAGAAATAGTAGAAGTCAATGCAGCCAAAGCCAGCAAGACATAGAACATCACCGAGAAAATATAAGCTAATATCGGCACACCGCTAAAAGCTTGTTGAAAAACATTAGGCAATGTAATAAAAATTAATGATGGTCCCGCATCCGGCTGGATACCTACAGAAAAGGCTGCCGGAAAAATAATCAATCCGGCTAAGACAGCCACAAAAGTATCAATCACACCGACACTCAGAGCCGTATTTCCCAGTTTGGTTTCTTTCCCAAAATAAGAAGCATAGGTTGAAAGACATCCCATTCCCAAACTTAAGGAAAAGAACGCCTGCCCCATAGCCCCTAAGAAAACATCTCCGTTCACTTTACTGAAATCAGGCTTCAGCAGAAACTCCAAACCTTTTTCCGCATTGGGAAGCGACAATGAACACCCTACCAAAACTACTATCAGTATAAACAAAACAGGCATCAGCACCTTCGAAGATTTTTCTATTCCATCTTTCACTCCCTTTACTATAACAAAATGGGTAACCAATAAAAAGATGACCAGCCAAATAAGTGGACGAACAGGATCCTTCGAAAAACTCTGGAAAGCAACCACAAAATCTTCCGGCTTCTTATCTGCAAAACCATTAACTCCCGCTTCCAATATATACTCCAAAGTCCATCCTGCCACTACCGAATAATATCCTAGAATAAGAAAACCGGCCAAAACTCCCAAATATCCCAACCACTTCCAATGAGTTCCGGGAGCCAAAACCTTATAAGCACGTCCCGTACTTGCTTTTGAATGACGACCTACTGTGAATTCGGCAATCATAATAGGCATTCCCAACATAAGAACACACGCCAAGTATACCAAAATAAATGCCGCACCTCCATGATTTCCCGTCTCATAGGGAAACCTCCATATATTACCAAGTCCTACAGCCGAACCTGCCGCCGCCAGAACAGCCCCAATCTTACTTCCGAAATTTACTCTTTCGCTTTTTTGCATAAAAAACTATCAAATTATTATAAATCAACACTAATTAGCCTGCAAAAGTATAAAATTAATCGTACTTTTGCGATGAATCACAAAAAAATTAAAGTATGCTATATTATTTTAGAAAATATCCGGTATCCTTGATCATTGTAGCTATCATCTTTTATCTTTCCTTTTTCACTCCTCCCAAAACAGATATGGAAGAAATCCCCTACATAGACAAAGTAGTGCATATATGCATGTATGGGGGACTCTGTCTCATTTTATGGATAGAATATCTGAGGAATCATAAGACTGTCAATTGGAATCATGTAATATGGGGAGGCATCATAGCTCCTGTAGCTATGAGCGGGTGTATCGAACTGATGCAAGCTTATTGCACAGATACCCGCAGCGGTGACTGGCTGGATTTTCTGGCAAACAGCATTGGAGTTGGACTAGCTGCCTTAATAGGATATTACTTACTTCGCCCCCTTATATGGCGTAAATCCTAAAAAGAAACGCCGACGATTCTTCGCGAACAGTCGGCGTGATGATAAAAGTCAAAGTTATATAATAAAGATAGAGAGTCAACTTAACGGAAATCTTTCAGATCATTCTGCAACCTCTGACGAGTGAAAAAGATACGGCTTTTCACTGTTCCCAACGGAAGTCCCAGTTTCTCGGCAATTTCCCCTATATTTAAATCCTGATACATACATAGCAAACGGCACGCGGTAATCTTTAGGCAACGCATTCACGATACGATGTATCTCTTTCAAATCATAAGCACCTTCTGTAGAATCGAATCCTGATTCCTGTGGAAGATTCAAATGAAACAAGTTATCCGTCTGATCGACGAAAGTCTGATCACGCACTGTTTTACGATAATTATTTATAAATATATTACGCATGATGGTGTACATCCATCCTTTAAAATTCGTATCTGGAGTAAACTTCTCTTCGTTGTCCAAAGCTTTAAGTGAAGTTTCCTGCAACAAATCATTAGCCTCTTCTCTGTCAGCTGTCAATTTAAATGCAAAGCGAAATAATTCGGTTTGTATACTTAGTAAATGCTGTGTAAAGTCGACTGTCTTCATATTAATCTATTTTTAAGTTGTTATTTTCTGTTTTTGTTTTCTGTTGCAATATTAACGACTTCTTATAAAAGTCATGACAGAAAAACTAACAACAAAGGGGGTATAAACTATCAAATAACAGTTTTTACCCCCTAAATTAACAGTTAACAGGTGGTTTCGTTTTAACTTTTAATTAGCCGGTATCCCTCCACCGGTCCCAGCATTACCTCCTCCACTTTTCAAATCATCATTATTAATGCTTCGCGCTGCTTTTTTTACCTGAGCCTTCAACTCCCCAAAGCGCCAACTAATATTAAATCCATAATAACGCATCGGAATTCTGGTAGAAGTAGAAGAGCAGAAAGTAGAAGTATTGATATTATTCTTAAAAGTAATATATTTATTAAATAAATTGGACGAGTTAAGAGAAATAGTCAGCCTCTTTTCCTTCAAGAAAGAACGACTGAACCCTATCGCATAATAATAGAAAGAGGAACTTTTACCTTGCAAAGAGATATGCGGAGTACCACCCCTCCATTCAGACTCAGACGCAGGTCCCAAGGCAGAGTCTGCTGAAAGCTTCCGAAGAGATTTCCTTCCCAGCCATGATTCTTTAAATCAAGCCCTGAACTTCTATAATCCACATAAGCTCCCCGTCCATTGATATTAAAGCGGGTTTTAGGAGACATATTCCAGTTCAGGAACAAAGACAAATTAATATTCTTACTTTTTCCTATATTATCATAGGTAGAATTCATCACACCATCTTTTATAAAAGAGTATTGCTCTATACCATTATTGACAAAAGAATAATTAGCACTGACATTTACATTAAATTTCTGCGAGAAACTACCGAAAGTAACACTAAGCGAATGGGCCTTTTCACTTTCCAAATCAGGATTACCGTAACTGATCGCAGTGGGGTTGCTGGTGTCAGTAAACGGATTCAAAAACCAATACCCGGCCGACTGATACGCATATTATAAGATGCCCTCAAACTTTGAGTAGGAGCCAATTGGTAAGAGAACATCAAGGATGGAACCAAATCATCAAACTGAGCATCAAACTTCTCATCCTTATTTTTATAATCCGCATCCATAAATGTATGCTCATAGCGAATTCCCGCCTTTCCACCGAGTTTTTTGTACTTCATCTGATAGCCCAAATAAGCAGCCAGAATATCCTGCTTATGATCATATTGCGTGCTCATATCCTGATCATACTTATATTCTCCGGTTTTATCGGCCAGATAATATTTACCATCACTTTTACTTCTACGAAAAATATACTTTATACCAGTTTCAATGCTGTGTATCGAATTTATCGGATTGGTATAGTCCAATTGAGCCGTATGCTCTTGTGTGCTGGCATCATTTTTAAAATATTGGTTTTGCAAAAGATAAGGAACATTCAACGTATCCTCATAATCCGTATTCGCCTCACTGTTATTGGGTGAATGGCTAAAACGATAAGAAAAAGTAAGAAGTTCCCCTTTCTTTTTGAACGAATGCTGATAATCCATATTGCCCCCCACTTCGCCAAAGCCCGATTCATTATTTCCTAAAGAACCGTAACCGTAAACCGGATTACCGGCATAATTAGTCATCTGTGTATTTCCAATCCTCTTATTCGTAAAATTGCCAGTCATCAGATTCATAGAAAAACTGATCAGATTCAAAGTGTCAATCTCATAACTTCCTTCCAGACTGCCAAATTGAAAATTGCCATAGCTCTTGCTTCTTCGATGCGACTCCAAAAATTTATTTTCCTGAGATGTGAAATCCTCACGATATGAATCTTCAAATCCCTTTTGAGATCCCTGGTAGTTATAAGAATAATTACCGGTAACAGTGAACTTGCCCGACTGAACCGTACCATAACCGCCACCATACACACGCGTATTGCTTGCACCACCATTCAATGTCACCGTATATCCTTCCATTCCAGCTCCTATAGTGATAATATTCAAGATGCCCGCCACCCCTTCCGCGTCATATTTAGCCCCAGGCTCGGTGATAACCTCTATAGATTTAATGGAATTGGCCGGCATACTCCGCAATACCTCGGTAGGATTATTGCTCATCATGTTATTCGGCTTGCCATTAACATGCACTTTAAACTTACTGCTACCGTTTACTTGAATTTTATCCTCTCCATCTACAGTCACCAGCGGAACTTTACGGAGCATTTCAAGAGTCGTATTGGTTTTAGAATCCGGATCATCCTCTATACTATACGTCACTTTGTCTATTTCTGCCTTTACCAAAGGTTTCTGCGCTACCACCTCCACTCCTTTCAACATTTCAGTCGCTTCTGCTATCAGGATCTTACCCAAATCAACATTCTTACGATTGGTCGATATCGAGAATTCCTTCTGTACAGGAGACTTTCCTACAGAAGTAAAATGAATGAGATAAGTCCCCGGCACGGCAAGCCGTTCGTCAAACCTGCCGTCCGCTCCTGTCACAGCCAATTTCACCGGCTTTGCAGGATTATTCTTCAATGAAATACGGATTGTAGAATACGGTTCCCCTTCATTAGACAAAGAATCTAATAAGATTCCCTTGACTGAGAACTGGCCTTGGACAACCTTTTGCGCCTTCGCCGTAAATGACAAACTTGCTACAAGCAAGATAATGCCCCATAAAATGTTGTGTTTCATATATCAATAATGAGTTTGTGTTTGTTACAAAGGTAGGTAAACGATAGCAAGTAGTTTATTTTCAGACGTTAAAGAAGCCTATATATTATCTACCAGCGAGTATAAGGATTCTTCATCAAAAAAGAATTATAATAACGAATATCTCCGTTACCTCTTTTCGATGAAATGGGCTTTTGAACAATTCGTCCTCGCTATTCAATTCCACTTCCGCTACAGTCAAGCCCTCATTCTCACCATAAAACTCATCCACTTCAAAGATATGCTCTCCACTTTTCACCAAATACCGGATTTTATCAATCACCCCAGGCTCACACAGTTTCATCAACTCTTCGGCCTCTTGCAAACTGATCTCCTTCTCCCACTCATAACGACTTGTACCGGAGTCATTGGAAGCCCCTTTGATAGTAAGATACCCTTTATTATCCCGAATACGCACCCGGACAGTTCTTCCACGAGCACTACAGATATAACCTTGCACAATATGACTATGCGCATAAGCCTCTAGTTTATAACTATCATCCTTTACTAAAAATTTTCGTTCTATTTCTTGTCCCATAGCGTTTTAATATATAAAAAAGCCCCGCAAAGAATAACCTCAGCAGGACTTCACTATTTCTTCTTCTTCTGTTTTTATCCATACATGGCATAGCCTACCATAATAACAAGGGCTAATACGATTAATCCGATGAACAGACCTTTTACAATCCTATTTGCTTTCTCTTCTTCCCGCTTACTATAAGCAGCTTTCTTATTCTTTCCCATAAGTATTTCATTTTTAAGATTAAACCATCTCCTTTGAATATCCCAAAAGTACAAAGTTTCTAGAAGAAAACAAATAAATTACGAAGAAATTACTAATTCTCCGAACCGGAAAACTCCATCAAGTATGCCTTGATAAAGCCATCAATCTTTCCATCCATCACTCCGTTCACATCCGAAGTTTGAAAATTAGTACGATGATCCTTCACACGACGGTCATCAAAAACATAACTGCGTATTTGTGATCCCCATTCAATCTTCTTCTTGCCTGCCTCCACCTTGGCCTGTTCTTCCATGCGGTGCTGCAATTCCTTATCATATAAAATTGAGCGCAACTGGCGCATCGCATTTTCCTTATTCTTCGGCTGGTCACGGGTTTCAGTATTCTCAATCAAGATTTCCTCTTCCTCACCGGTATATGGATCTTTATATTGATAACGCAGACGTACTCCTGATTCCACCTTGTTCACATTCTGTCCGCCGGCCCCCCCCGAACGGAAAGTATCCCAAGACATACGGGCAGGTTCAATTGTCACTTCAATACTATCATCCACCAACGGCGTTACAAACACAGAAGCAAAAGAAGTCATCCGTTTCCCCTGAGCATTATAAGGAGACACGCGCACCAAGCGGTGAACTCCATTCTCACCTTTCAGATAACCATACGAAAAACTGCCCTCAATATTCATTGTCACCGTCTTGATTCCGGCCTCATCCCCATCCTGAAGATTAGCCACGCTCACTTTATAGCCATTGGTCTCCGCCCAACGCATATACATACGCATCAGCATGGAAGCCCAATCCTGACTTTCAGTACCACCAGCACCACAATTAATTTTCAATACACAATCCATTTGGTCAGCCTCCTGGCGAAGCATATTCTTCAGTTCCAATGCCTCCACCGCAGTGACAGCCTTTTGATATGCTGCATCCACTTCTTCTTCGGTAACCAAATCGTCTTTACAAAAGTCAAAAGCCAATTCCAGTTCATCTGCCATCGTCTTTACCTCACGGTAACCGTCGATCCATTTTTGCAGATCTTTGACCTTCCTCATTTGTGCTTCTGCTTTCTTGGCATCATCCCAAAAACCGGGCGCCTGCGTACGCAGTTGTTCTTCTTCCACCTGAACCAGTTTATTTTCTATGTCTAGATATCTTTCAAGTGCCGCAGTACGTTCTTTTACGTCTTTTCAGTTGCTCTATTGTTATCATCTTGAGAATTTTTTGCATTTCAGGGTGCAAAGATAGTGGAAATCTATTCATTTTCCCATTATTCTTCGTACATCTTTTCTATTTCGGCAGCATAGTTCTTGTTCAACACATTACGTTTTATTTTCAACGTATTGGTCAGCTCACCACGTTCCATACTGAAAGGATGGGGCAACAAGGTAAACCTCTTGATCTGTTCATAATGTGCAAACTGCTGCTGCAGTGTATCAATCCGCTCTTTAAACAAATCGATAATTTCCGGTTTCTGCAACAGTTCCTCCATACTTTCATAGCGAATACCTTTTTTTGCGGCATACTCTTTCACCAGTTTATATTCAGGAATTATCAAAGCAGAAACAAATTTACGTTCATCGGCAATAATAGAAATCTGATCGATATAACGGTCTACCACCAATTTGGCTTCAATGGCTTGAGGAGCGATATACTTTCCGTTTGAAGTTTTAAACAAGTCCTTGATACGCTCTGTAAGGAACAAATGCCCATCTTTTATATAACCCGCATCACCGGTATGGAACCATCCGTCTTCAGTAAACGCCGCCTTCGTAGCAGCTTCCTTTTTATAATAGCCATGAGTGATTCCTTCACCACGTAACATTATTTCGTTATTCTCCCCTATTCTGACCTGCACATGGGGCATGATACGCCCCACCGAACCAACCACATGGTCATTATCATTCTCACAAGCAACCGTTGCAGTAGATTCCGTCAATCCATAACCGGCTACCATATTAATTCCCACCGACAAAACAAACTCCTGTACAGCCGGTGGAATAGCCGCACCGGCAGTAGGGAAGAAACGCCCGTTTTCAATGCCAATAGTCTTTTTCAACAAGCTATAGATCGTTTTCTCATAAAATTTATATTTCATGTGCAATACAGGCGGAGGAGTCAGCCCTTTGTACACATAATCCAAATTATGTTCACGTCCCACTTTAATAGCATCCAGCATCAACTTCTTTTCAATCCGGTTGTCTCATTAATTTTTCTTGCACGCCGGCATACACTTTCTCCCAAAAAACGGGGAACACTACACATAGCCGTAGGACGGATTTCCTTTATTGTTTTCTGGATATCAGCAGGACGCAAGTTGATAGACAAAGTACACCCCATCGAAAGGCACCAGCAAGTCCATGCACGCTCAAACACATGAGTAAAAGGAAGGAAATTCATAATCACATCCTGATCACCCAATTGAGGGAAACGTTCATCATGTGCCGGAATGGCCGCCTCATAGCAAGAATGATGCAACATCACCCCCTTGCTGTCTCCGGTTGTTCCACTGGTATAAAGAATATTGGCAAGATCACCATTACCCGACTCTGAAGTACGCTTGTCTACTTCAGCTTGATGCGGATGCGCCTCACCCAATTTCAGAAAGTCATCAAAATAAATGGAAGTCTGGTCCCGCTCATCACGCTTTACCTCCCTGTCGAAAATTATAATCTGTTTCAGTTGGCTTCCCAGTAGCATAACCCGGAACGCCACATCATATTGCAACTGTTCACCTACAAAAATATAACGTATTTCGGCATCACCTACCATATAATGTACCTGCGCCTCGGAACTGGTAGCATAAAATGGTACAGTAACAGCCCGTACCCCAAAAGCTCCAAAGTCCACATACAGGCATTCCGGTTTATTTTGAGAAAAAACTGCTATATTTTCCTGTATGCCTATACCTAATTCTATCAATGCATTCGAAACTGTTTTTACAGTTGCGGCAAACTGGTTCCAAGAAACCGGAATCCATGTTTCTGTTTTATAATCGCGGTAACGCAACGCTACACGATCACCATATTTCCCTGCCTGACGTTGTATCAGGACAGATAAGAAAGAACTACTCATTCCAAAGATTTATTTTTAATTCATCGGCAAAGTTATCGTTTAATTTGGAATTATCCTCTATAAACAGGCATTAATTTTCCCAATTAGTCAAAGAGTTAGAAGAAATCAGCCGAAAGATTTAGTTGCATATCTAACTTAATTACCTACTTTTTTCATCACCGTTTACCACGCAAAAATAGTATCTTTGCAACACATTAAATTATTAAAATCAAGATGATTGATATAGAATATTACACTTCCGAAGCAACCACATTGCTGAATTCGTTAATCGGTATCCCCTCATTGAGCCGGGAAGAAGAAGCTGCCGCTGACTTTCTGCAGAACTATATTGAAGAAACAGGTATCATGACCGGTCGTTCGGGCAACAACATTTGGTGTATCAGTCCGATGTTCGACCTCAACAAACCGACTATTTTACTAAATTCCCACATCGATACCGTAAAACCGGTAAACGGATGGCGGAAACATCCTTTCACTCCGAAAGCCGAAAACGGAAAGATTTACGGTTTGGGAAGTAATGACGCCGGCGCCAGTGTAGTATCCTTATTTCAGGCGTACCGCCATCTCTCTACAACCGAGCAGGCATACAATCTGATCTTTCTTGCCTCATGTGAAGAAGAAGTTTCCGGAAAAAACGGAATAGAAAGCGTATTGCCCCAACTACCTCCCATCACCTTAGGCATAGTGGGTGAACCGACAGAAATGCAGCCTGCTATTGCCGAAAAGGGATTGATGGTGCTGGATGTTACCGCATACGGCAAAGCCGGACATGCCGCACGCAATGAAGGAGTGAATGCTATCTACAAGGTACTGGAAGACATTCAGTGGTTCCGTGATTATAAATTCCCAAAGGAATCTTCCCTGCTGGGGCCTGTCAAAATGAGCGTGACACAAATAAATGCCGGCACGCAGCATAATGTCATCCCCGATACTTGTACTTTCGTTGTGGATATCCGCAGTAATGAATGTTACTCTAACGAAGAACTATTCAAAGAAATAAGTGCCCATCTAAAAAGCGAGGCGAAAGCTCGTTCTTTCCGCTTGAACTCATCTCATATCAGTGCCGAGCATCCCTTTGTGAAATGCGCGGTAAAACTAGGACGTGTACCTTTCGGCTCTCCTACTTTGTCCGATCAGGCGTTGATGAAGTTCCCGTCTGTCAAAATCGGTCCGGGAAAGTCCTCCCGTTCACACACGGCTGATGAATATATCATGGTTTCGGAAATTGAGGAAGCGATAAGGCTTTATATCGAGATGCTGGACGGACTGGTGCTGTAAACGACTTACAAAGACGCTATTTCCCCTATAGACAGACCGGTAACCTGTGCAATTACATCAAATGCAATACCGGCCTGTTTCATTTTTTTGCATTCTTGAAGCATTCTTCCTTACGACCTTGCTCAAGACCTTTTTCAAGGCCCTCTTTTAAAGACCTTCCTCACGCCCTTTTTTCAACTGGGTGGACATCACGCTGTACCAGTCGCGGAAATTCTTCAAACTTTCCCAATACTCGCCTAATTCCTTAGGATTGAACTTAGCTATCTCGGCAGCCTCGAAAAGTTCCTTGTTCATTGCCGTGCCGAAAAGCAGCTTGAAGCCGAAATCGGTATAAGGGTTGATGTATTTATCCTGTATGCCTTCTGTTCCCATATCTATCCGAGGTTTAATAAGTTATGATACAGGATAAAAGTAATCAATATACTGCAATTCCCCGTCTTAAAAGAAAGATTTAACCATTTATCATTCATAGTAGCAACATATCCTCATCATAACAATAATTTATATCTTTCATTCCCCTTTTCTAGATAAGGTTTAATAATTCCTCATTATTCCATCTTTCAGCATATTCACTGCTTAAGTCTGCCGTGATACACTCGTGCTTATTTTCCCCTTTTTGTAAACCGATAACTCTGATGTCAGGAATAGTTTTAGCATACTTTCTTATTGCGAGTTCCAATAAAATTCCTAAGCTTATCGATTTCATATTAGGCGGATAAAACGGTTCCGCACTTTGAGCATCATTTAAACAGGAAAAAATAACATCTATTGCCTGTTCCCACGTAATAAAAACCGGGTAGCTTCAGGATCTGTCAATATAAGCTCCTTCCTATTTTCTAATGCATACTTCCATTTTACCAAAACAGATCCTGTAGAATGTAATACATTTCCATAACGAACTATCCTATAAGCGCAATTCGATCCGTTTATTTGTTCAAAATCCTCAAAAAGATTCTCCATAAGCAATTTAGTAGCCCCATACGTTCCTGAAACTTGAACAGCTTTATCAGTGCTTGTTGCCAGAATAAATTTTATGTTCTGCTCCTCAACAGTTATTTTAAGAAGATTCAACGTACCAAGAATATTAGTCTGAACAGCTTTCAGAGGATGTTCTTTTGCCAAAATGACATCTTTAAACGCAGCCAAATGAAATATCCCATCACAACCATTCAATGCCTTTTTCAATAAAAGATAATCTTCAATGGGGCATGGAAAGATTTGAACGCCTTTAAATTTCTCCCTCAGAGCAATCAGTTTTCCTTCATTCCTGGCTATCGCATGAATAGTATGTCCTTGGGTAATCAACCGTTCTATTAATTTCTCAGCCAAATAACCGGTAGCCCCCGTTACTGCAATGGTTCCCATACTCAAGCTATTTTTTA
>ENA-OQOA01000280-OQOA01000280.1-human-gut-metagenome-genome-assembly--contig:-NODE-280-length-24484-cov-4.066716_pt1 | contig 24484 bp, 35 predicted proteins | sample MGYA00242633_ERZ504888 | MGnify/ENA primary metagenome ERZ504888 (study PRJEB26092, sample SAMD00036372) | human gut metagenome | host: Homo sapiens | study: EMG produced TPA metagenomics assembly of...
GACCATAAAGATAAAACAAGGGTATAAATGAAGCGAAAAGAGTAGAAATGAGGAGCGTAACAAATGTCAAAATTTCTGAAATTTATTGTACATTTTATAGTGATATGCACCATTGTCTGTGTTGTCGGGCTGGCAGTTCCGCCGTTTTTGGGAATTACGACAGAGATTATGGATGATTCCGGCAAAGAAACGAATCTGCCCATGGGATCGGTTACTTATGCAATTCCGGTAAAAATCAAAGAGGCAGCGGTTGGTGATTCTATTCTGTATCAGACTGATTCTAAAGCATACCGTTATATGATTACGGAAATGGATAAAAAGAATCATATTTTTAAGGTGATAGATTCCAGTGACAAAGATGCAGAACCTGTTGCCGTTGAGGTGAAGGATTACATACCGAAGGTTGTGATCACAGTAGGATATGCAGGATATCTTCTTCTTGCAACAGAAAGCATAGAGGGACTTATTATTCTCGGACTTGCCGTCCTTTTCCTGGTAATTCTGTATATAGTTGCGGAACTTCTGAAAAAAGAACCGCAGGATGATTATGATGAAACAGATACAGAACCCGGATATGTTAAGAGCAGGAAGGAACTTAAGAGAGAAGAGAAGGCAAGAGAGAAGCGTTATAAAGAAGAGGAACGCCAGATTAAGAAAGAGGAAAGGGCACGCAGGAAAGGAAAGGCTCCGGAACGAAAGAAAATTAAAACAGGCGGTTTTGTGGATGAAATCTATGAAGATGAGTTGGAACCTGTGAAGCCTGCGCAGCCGGAAACAATTCAGACTGCGACAAGCGAAGCCCATGAACTTCTCAGAAAAGAGATTGCAGCAGCTACGGCGGATGTACCGGTAAAGCAGGAAGAATCTGTACAGACGAAACCGGATGCAGGTGATATACATATGGAGCCTGTTTCCGGAAAGACAGAAGTGATCGTGCCTCAGGTAAAAGAGCAGCTGAAACAGATGATGAATGCTTCGGACAGAAAACCGGTAGAAGCAGAGGATACAGAAGGAAACGCACAGGAAGAAATCAGGCGTATGGTAATTCCGACATGGTCGGCAGCACAGATTGCCGAGACAGCCAGAAGTCAGGGCGATGCGCCGGATATTGTGAGAGACGATGTTACAAAGGTTACATTATTTGATTATTCCGATATCATTGCGGATGAGAAGCCGGTCTATCCGCAGAAACAGACTGCTGAAGAATAAAATAAGAGATTGAAAAAATATGACGATGAAAAGAACGTGTTTCTTCTTATATATAATATAGAAGGAACACGTTCTTTTTACTGCAGACAATCCGATCTCCATCATATCGTGAAGTCCTGCGTCAGCAGACCTGCAGATATCGGCCTTGTCGTTCACTATTCCGTAATGTTTCTATATAATAAAGCTACTAGTATGCCGACAAGTTGATTCTTTTTGTTTCGACATACAAGCCCAAATTCAATAAAAAATTGTACGGAATCAAGTACAAAAAAATATCAAAAAAAGTGAAAAAAACACTTGCATTTTTCTGAGAGGTCGTGTATACTCTCAATTGTTGTGACATTGATAGCAATGAAGCGCGAGGTTGCTGCCACAGAGATGGCAGGTTTTCCGTGGAGCGAATGTCAAGTTTGAAAACTGACGACAAGTCACTGTACAAGTTCAGAAGACCATCCAGGGATGGCGTGTGTGGTAAAAAATCGAAAGACACACACGGAGATGTGTACAGTCGCCGCTTGTCGTACTGCTTGAAAAGTACGAATAGGAGGAGACTTTTTTTATGGCAAATCAGGTAATGAGAATCACATTAAAGGCTTATGATCATCAGTTAGTAGATGCATCAGCAGCAAAAATCATCGAGACTGTTAAAAAGAACGGAGCAATGGTAAGCGGACCGGTTCCACTTCCAACTAAGAAAGAGGTTGTTACAATCTTAAGAGCCGTTCATAAATACAAAGATTCCAGAGAACAGTTCGAACAGAGAACTCATAAGAGACTGATCGATATCCTTACACCAACACAGAAGACAGTAGATGCTCTGTCAAGACTGGAAATGCCAGCAGGTGTTAACATCGATATCAAGATGAAGACTAAATAATTAGTCATCAACCCCAATTTGATAATGCTATAAGCATTAAGCTATTTACTATATGATTGCCGGTAATCGGTAATCCGCTATAAGGAGGAAGAAAGAATGAAGAAAGCTATTTTAGCTACTAAAGTCGGAATGACTCAGATCTTCAATGAAGACGGCCAGTTGATTCCGGTAACAGTTTTACAGGCTGGTCCTTGTGTCGTAACTCAGGTTAAGACAGAAGAGAACGATGGATACGAAGCAGTTCAGGTTGGATTCGGAGACATCAGAGAAAGCCTTGTTAACAAACCGGAAAAAGGACACTTTGACAAAGCTGGCGTTGCAGTAAAGAGATTCGTTAAAGAGTTCAGATTTGATAACGCTGCTGAATATACAGTAGGACAGGAAATTAAAGCTGATATCTTTGCAGACGGCGATCACATTGATGCAACAGCTGTTTCCAAAGGTAAAGGTTTCCAGGGTGCGATCAAGAGACATGGTCAGTCAAGAGGACCTATGGCTCACGGTTCCAAATATCACCGTCATGCAGGTTCCAATGGTGCTTGTTCTGATCCGAGCAAGGTATTCAAAGGAAAACACATGCCAGGTCATATGGGAAATGTTCAGGTTACTGTACAGAACCTTGAGATTGTACGCGTAGATACAGAAAATAACTTACTGTTAGTTAAAGGTGCTGTTCCAGGACCTAAGAAATCTTTGGTTACTATCAAAGAGACAGTAAAGTCCTTATAATAAGAAAGGAGGAGCACACAAATGGCAAACGTAACTGTTTATAATATGGAAGGCAACGAAGTTGGAACAATGGAACTGAATGATGCAGTATTCGGCGTAGAAGTCAATGAGCATCTTGTTCACCTTGCTGTTGTTCGTCAGCTTGCAAATAATCGCCAGGGTACTCAGAAAGCTAAAACACGTTCTGAAGTAAGCGGCGGCGGAAAGAAAACCGTGGAGACAGAAAGGAACAGGTCATGCTAGACAGGGTTCCATCCGTGCACCACAGTGGACTGGCGGCGGTGTTGTATTCGCTCCGGTACCAAGAGATTATGAAGTAAAAATGAACAAGAAAGAAAGAAGAGCTGCTTTAAAATCTGCTCTGACTTCCAAAGTTCAGGACAATAAATTAGTAGTTGTTGATGCTCTTACATTAGCAGATGTTAAGACAAAGGAAATGCAGAAAGTTCTTACAAACCTGAAAGCTGAGAAAGCTCTGGTTATCACAGCAACAGATGACAAGAACGTAATCCTTTCCGCAAGAAACATCACTGATGTTCAGACTGCAACTCCAAGTACTATCAACGTATACGATGTTATGAACCACAACACCGTAATCGTAACCAAAGATGCTGTAGCATCCATCGAGGAGGTATATGCATAATGGCTGATATCAAGTACTATGACGTAATCAAGAAACCAGTGATTACAGAAAAATCTATGAATGCAATGGCTGAAAAGAAATACACTTTCTTAGTTCATCCGGAAGCAAACAAATCTCAGATTAAAGAAGCTGTAGAGAAAATGTTCGAAGGAACAAAAGTAAAGAGCGTTAACACCATGAATATGGATGGAAAGAAAAAACGCCGTGGTATGACAGTTGGAACAACTGCTAAAACCAAAAAAGCTATCGTAGCTCTGACAGAAGACAGCAAAGATATCGAAATCTTCGAAGGACTTTAATTAACAGATAGCGAGTGATAACATAGGTTATTGCGAATATGTGCACGAAAGCACGAGAACAAATTCGAAAGGAGAACAAAAATGGGAATCAAAAGTTATAACCCATATACACCGTCTAGAAGACATATGACTGGTTCCGATTTCTCAGAGATCACAAAATCTACACCAGAGAAATCTCTTACCGTGTCTTTAAAGAAAAACGCTGGACGTAACAACCAGGGTAAGATTACAGTTAGACACCGCGGAGGCGGAAGCAGAAGAAAATACAGAATCATCGACTTCAAGAGAAGAAAAGATGGAATCCCTGCAACAGTAGTTTCCATCGAGTATGATCCAAACAGAACAGCAAACATCGCTTTAATCTCTTATGTAGATGGCGAGAAAGCATATATCCTTGCACCGGAAGGCTTAAAAGTAGGTCAGAAAGTTATGAACGGAGCTGATGCAGAAGTTCGTGTTGGTAACTGCTTACCATTAGAGCTTATCCCGGTTGGTACTATGGTACACAACATTGAGCTTCATCCTGGAAAGGGCGGACAGATGGTTCGTTCTGCTGGAAACGGCGCTCAGTTAATGGCTAAAGAAGGCAAATACGCAACACTGCGTCTGCCATCTGGTGAAATGAGAATGGTTCCGATCGTATGCCGCGCATCTGTAGGCGTTGTCGGAAACGGAGATCACAACCTGATTAACATCGGTAAAGCCGGACGTAAACGTAACATGGGTATCAGACCTACTGTTCGTGGTTCCGTAATGAACCCGAATGACCATCCACATGGTGGTGGTGAAGGAAAGACCGGTATCGGTCGTCCAGGTCCATGTACTCCATGGGGAAAACCTGCTCTTGGTCTGAAGACAAGAAAGAAAAACAAACCGTCCAACAAGCTCATCGTAAGAAGACGCGATGGAAAAGCATTATCGAAATAATAAGGAGGATTAAGCATGTCTCGTTCACTGAAAAAAGGACCTTTTGCAGATGCCAGCTTACTTAAAAAAGTAGACGCATTAAACGCTGCAAATGACAAATCCGTTATCAAAACCTGGTCACGCCGTTCTACAATCTTCCCGTCCTTCGTAGGACACACAATCGCTGTCCATGACGGAAGAAAACACGTGCCGGTATATGTAACAGAAGATATGGTTGGCCACAAACTCGGTGAGTTCGTTGCAACCAGAACTTACAGAGGACACGGAAAAGACGAAAAGAAATCCGGTGTTCGCTAGTATTTGACTTTATATTCTGTCTGCTGCCCACAAGACAGCGGACAGGTTAACCTGATATTGAGAGAAAGAGGAAAGGAGGCACTTTAAAATGGCAAAGGGACATAGAAGCCAGATAAAAAGAGCCAGAAATGAGAGTAATAGAGAGACAAGACCGTCTGCAAAATTATCTTATGCAAGAATTTCTGTTCAGAAAGCCTGCTACGTGTTAGATGTAATCCGCGGTAAAGATGTGCAGACAGCACTTGGTATCTTAACATACAACCCAAGATACGCTTCCAGCGTTATCAAGAAACTTCTTGAGTCAGCAATTGCAAATGCTGAAAACAACAACGGAATGAATGCAGACAACCTCTACGTTGCAGCCTGCTATGCAGATAAAGGACCTACAATGAAGAGAATTCAGCCAAGAGCACAGGGTAGAGCTTACAGAATCGAGAAGAGAACAAGCCATATCACCATCGTGCTGGATGAAAGATAAGGAGGAAAAGCATGGGACAGAAAGTTAACCCACATGGCCTTAGAGTCGGTGTTATCAAGGATTGGGATTCAAGATGGTATGCTGATGCAGACTTCGCTGATTACCTGGTAGAAGACTACAACATCAGAACATTCCTTAAAAAGAATTATACAGCGCAGGTGTTTCCAAGATCGAGATCGAGAGAGCATCTGACAGAGTTAAGATCATCATCTACACAGCTAAACCTGGTATCGTAATCGGTAAAGGCGGAGCTGAGATCGAAAAAGTTAAAGCTGAATTAAAGAAATTCACAGACAAGAAACTTATCGTAGATATCAAAGAAGTAAAGAGACCAGACAAAGATGCTCAGTTAGTAGCAGAGAATATCGCACTTCAGCTTGAGAACCGTATCTCTTTCAGACGTGCTATGAAATCTACAATGCAGAGAACAATGAAGGCCGGAGCTAAAGGTATCAAAACATCCGTATCCGGACGTCTTGGCGGTGCTGATATGGCTCGTACAGAGTTCTACAGCGAAGGAACTATCCCGCTTCAGACACTTCGTGCAGATATTGACTATGGATTCGCAGAAGCAGACACAACATACGGCAAAGTTGGCGTAAAAGCTTGGGTCTACAATGGCGAAGTACTTCCAACAAAAGGAACTAAGGAAGGGAGCGATAAATAATGTTAATGCCAAAAAGAGTAAAACGTCGTAAACAATTCCGTGGCTCCATGAGAGGAAAAGCCCTTAGAGGTAATAAGATCAATTATGGTGAATTCGGACTTGTTGCAACCGAACCGTGTTGGATCCGTTCCAACCAGATCGAAGCAGCCCGTGTTGCTATGACTCGTTATATCAAACGTGGTGGTCAGGTTTGGATCAAGATTTTCCCAGATAAACCAGTAACAGCGAAACCAGCAGAAACACGAATGGGTTCCGGAAAAGGTGCTCTCGAATACTGGGTAGCAGTTGTTAAGCCAGGACGTGTAATGTTCGAAATCGCAGGCGTTTCCGAGGAAATCGCTCGTGAAGCATTACGTCTTGCGATGCACAAGTTACCATGTAAATGTAAAATCGTTTCTCGTGCAGACTTAGAAGGCGGTGATAACAGTGAAAATTAATAAATTCGTGGAAGATTTAAAGGCAAAATCAGCTGCAGAATTAAATGAAGAATTAGTAGCTGCTAAAAAAGAACTTTTCAATCTGAGATTTCAGAATGCAACTAATCAATTAGAGAATACAAGCCGCATTAAAGAGGTTCGCAAGAACATTGCAAGAATCCAGACAGTAATTACTGAGCAGGCTAACGCTTCCAAATAATAGGAGGAAACTATCGTGGAAAGAAATCTGAGAAAAACCCGCGTGGGTAAGGTTGTCAGCAATAAGATGGACAAGACCATTGTAGTTGCTATTGAAGACCATGTAAAACATCCTCTTTACAAAAAGATCGTGAAGAGAACATATAAATTAAAAGCTCATGACGAAAACAATGAGTGCAATATCGGTGATACCGTAAAAGTTATGGAAACCAGACCGTTATCCAAGGATAAAAGATGGAGACTGGTTGAAATCGTAGAGAAAGTTAAATAAGGAGGAAACCAGTATGATCCAGCAGGAAACTAGACTGAAAGTTGCCGACAACACTGGTGCAAAAGAAATCCTTTGTATTCGTGTTATGGGCGGCTCTACAAGAAGATATGCAAGCATTGGCGATACAATCGTTGCTACTGTTAAAGATGCAACACCAGGCGGCGTTGTTAAAAAAGGTGACGTTGTAAAAGCTGTTGTAGTTAGAACTAAAAAAGGCGCTCGTCGTAAAGACGGATCTTACATCCGTTTCGATGAAAATGCTGCCGTAATCATTAAAGACGACTTAACTCCGAGAGGAACACGTATCTTTGGACCAGTTGCCAGAGAGCTTCGTGAAAAGAAATTCATGAAGATCGTTTCCTTAGCTCCGGAAGTATTATAGGAGGGTGCCTAATGTCAGCTATGAAAATTAAAAAAGGTGATACTGTAAAAGTTATCGCTGGTAAAGATAATGGCAAAGAGGGTAAAGTCCTTGCAGTTAACGCAAAAGACAATACCGTTGTTGTTGAGAATATCAACAAAGTTACAAAACACAGCAAACCATCTGCTGCAAATCAGCAGGGCGGAATCATTACAAAAGAAGCTCCACTGCACATCTCCAACGTTATGCTGGTTGTTGATGGACAGGCTACAAGAGTAGGATTCCAGATGGACGGCGACAAAAAAGTCCGCGTTGCTAAAAAGACCGGTAAGGTTATCGATTAATTAAGAGAGGAGGCATGACAAGTGAGTAGATTAAAAGAAATGTACAAAAATGAGATCATGGATGCCATGACCAAAAAATTTGGATACAAAAATGTTATGGAAGTGCCAAAACTCGACAAGATCGTAATCAATATGGGTGTTGGTGAAGCCAAAGAAAACGCTAAGCTTCTTGATGCTGCAATCGCAGATATGGAACTTATCACAGGACAGAAAGCAATCGCTACTAAAGCTAAAAAATCTGTCGCTAACTTTAAAATCAGAGAGGGTATGCCGATCGGTTGTAAAGTTACATTAAGAGGAGAAAAAATGTACGAGTTCGCTGATCGTCTGATCAACCTTGCACTTCCTCGTGTACGTGACTTCCGTGGTGTTAACCCGAACGCATTCGATGGTCGTGGAAACTACGCTCTGGGTATCAAAGAGCAGCTGATCTTCCCGGAAGTTGAATATGACAAAGTTGACAAAGTAAGAGGTATGGACATCATCTTCGTTACTACAGCTAAGACTGATGAAGAAGCTCGTGAATTACTGACATTATTCAATATGCCGTTTGCAAAATAATAGGAGGAACGATTCATGGCTAAAACAGCAATGAAAATCAAACAGCAGCGTAAACAGAAATTCTCCACAAGAGAATATACACGTTGCAATATTTGTGGACGTCCACATTCTGTTTTAAGAAAGTACGGAATCTGCAGAATCTGCTTCCGTGAATTAGCTTACAAGGGACAGATCCCGGGTGTTAAGAAGGCTTCCTGGTAGGAACCGGATTTAAATAAAATAAACGATCGGCTGATTTATCAGTCCGATCATATGTCCAAACGAGATTTATGATAAAACAGGTAACAATGTAAACAATTAATATATATGCACATGTAAAGTCTGAATAACAGGAGGAAACTAACATGACAATGAGCGATCCAATCGCAGATATGCTTACAAGAATCCGTAACGCAAACACTGCAAAACATGACACAGTAGATGTTCCGGCATCCAAAATGAAAACTGCAATTGCTAACATCCTTGTTGATGAAGGATATATTGCAAAATATGATTTAGTTGAAGACGGAGTTGTTAAAACTCTTCATATCACACTGAAATACGGTGAAGACAAAACGAAAAAATCATCACTGGTTTAAAGAGAATTTCCAAACCTGGTCTTCGTATCTACGCAGGTAAGGATCAGCTTCCAAAAGTTCTTGGTGGACTTGGAATCGCAATTCTTTCTACAAACAAAGGTGTTATTACTGATAAAGAAGCTCGTAAACTTCAGGTTGGCGGCGAAGTATTAGCATTCGTTTGGTAATTTGAACCAAGATTTTTTATAGAGAACAAACTGAAAACAGAGAGGATGAAACATCCTCTCCGATAATCTAAGTAAGGAGGACAAACATATGTCACGAATTGGTAGACTTCCGGTTGCTATTCCTGCAGGCGTAGAAGTAACTGTCGCTGAAGGCAACGTAGTAACTGTAAAAGGACCAAAAGGAACTCTCGAAAGAGCACTTCCTACAGAAATGGAAATCAAAGTCGAAGATGGTCATGTAGTAGTATCCAGACCAAACGACTTAAAGAAAATGAAATCTCTTCACGGTTTAACAAGAAGCTTGATCCACAACATGGTTGTTGGTGTAAGCGAAGGCTATACAAAAGAGCTTGAAGTTAACGGTGTAGGTTATAAAGCAGCAAAACAGGGCAAAAAGCTCACACTTAGCCTTGGATATTCTCATCCGGTAGAAATGGAAGATCCAGACGGAATCGAAACCAAAGTAGATGGTAACAAGATTATCGTATCCGGTATCAGCAAAGAAAAAGTCGGCCAGTTTGCAGCTGAGATCAGAGACAAGAGAAGACCTGAGCCATACAAAGGTAAAGGTATTAAGTATGTTGATGAAGTTATCAGACGTAAAGTTGGTAAGACTGGTAAGAAATAATTCAGGAGGGTGAGAAAATGGTAAATAAGGCATCTAGAGCGAAAATTCGTGAGAATAAGCATAGAAGATTACGTCATCATTTAAACGGAACTGCAACAACACCACGTTTAGCAGTATTTCGTTCCAACAAGCATATTTATGCTCAGATCATTGATGACACTGTAGGAAAAACTTTAGTATCTGCTTCTACTCTTCAGAAAGAAGTAAGAGCTGAGTTAGAGAACACTGATGATGTAGCAGCTGCTGCACATTTAGGAACCGTTATTGGTAAGAAAGCTGTTGAAGCTGGCATCGAAAGCGTTGTTTTCGACAGAGGAGGCTATATCTACCACGGTAAAGTTAAAGCACTGGCAGACGCAGCAAGAGAAGCTGGGCTGAAATTCTAATAAGGAGGAGCGAAACACATGAAACGTAATCTTATTGATGCTAGTCAGTTAGAATTAGAAGATAAAGTAGTATCAATCAAGCGTGTTACCAAGGTTGTTAAAGGTGGTCGTAACTTCCGTTTCACAGCTTTAGTTGTTGTAGGTGACGGCAACGGACACGTTGGTGCAGGTTTAGGTAAAGCAGCTGAAATTCCTGAAGCGATCCGCAAAGGAAAAGAGGATGCTATTAAGAAATTAGTAACAGTAGCAAGAGACGAAAACAACTCTATTACACATGACTTCGTTGGAAAATACGGAAGCGCTGAAATGCTTCTGAAGAGAGCTCCGGAAGGTACTGGAGTTATCGCCGGCGGTCCTGCCCGTGCGGTAATCGAGTTAGCTGGTATCAAAAATATCCGTACAAAATGTATGGGATCCAGAAACAAACAGAACGTTGTTCTTGCAACAATCGAAGGCTTAAGACAGTTAAAAACTCCGGAAGAAGTTGCTAGACTTCGCGGAAAATCTGTTGATGAGATTCTGGCTTAAGGAGGAAATACAAAAATGGCAAACACATTAAAAGTTACATTAGTAAAATCTCCTATTGGTGCAGTTCCGAAACACAAAAAAACTGTTGCAGCTATGGGTCTTACAAAAATGCACAAAACAGTTGAAATGCCGGATAACGCAGCAACAAGAGGAATGATTCAGCAGGTACAGCACCTGGTAAAGGTTGAAGAAGCTTAATTGCGATTTAACCAGAGAGAATTCTGATATGGATCTGATATGAACCTGTTATTCGCAGAGAATGGCAGGAGCATACAGAAACATATTCAGACACAATACAATCTGAACTTATAGATTTGAAATAATAATAAGGAGGTGCCAACATGGAATTATCAAACTTAAGACCAGCAGAAGGTTCTAAGCACAGCGATAACTTCAGAAGAGGCCGTGGACATGGTTCTGGAAACGGTAAAACAGCCGGTAAAGGACACAAAGGACAGTTAGCTCGTTCCGGTCACAAGAAACCGGGATTTGAAGGTGGTCAGATGCCTTTATACAGACGTCTGCCTAAGAGAGGATTCAAAAACAGAAATACAAAAGAGATTATTGCAATCAACGTTGACGTACTGAACCGTTTTGAAGATGGTGCAGAAGTTACAGCAGAAAGCTTACTTGCAAGCGGTGCAATCTCCAAGATCGCTGATGGCGTTAAAATTCTTGGAAACGGTGAGCTGACAAAGAAACTTAATGTCAAAGTAAATGCTGTCAGCGAGACTGCAAAATCAAAAATTGAAGCTGCTGGTGGTACAGTAGAGGTGATCTAATGTTTGAAACTCTTAAAAATGTTTTTAGAGTGAAAGAAATGAGACGCAAGCTGTTGTATCTGATATGGATGATTTTTATCATCCGTATCGGCTGCCAGATTCCGGTACCGGGAGTTGACAGTGATTTCTTCAAACAGTGGTTCAGCAGCAATGCCGGTGATGCATTCAATTTCTTTGATGCATTTACCGGTGGTTCATTTGAAAGAATGTCAATTTTCGCATTAAACATCACACCATATATTACATCTTCCATTATCATTCAGCTTCTTACCATTGCAATTCCGGCACTGGAAGAAATGCAGAGAGATGGTGAAGAGGGAAGAAAGAAGATGACTGCGATCACACGTTATGTGACCGTAGGTCTTGCTTTATTTGAGTCAATCGCAATGGCAATCGGATTCGGACGTCAGGGTATGATTCCGAATCTGGACTTCTTTAAAGGTGTTGTAGTTGTTGCCTGCCTTACAGCCGGTTCAGCTATGCTGATGTGGCTCGGTGAGCGTATTACGGAAAAAGGCGTTGGAAATGGTATTTCCATCGTACTTACCATTAATATCATTTCCAGAGTACCAAGCGACCTGACATTACTGTATGAGAACTTTATTAAAGGAAAAACGATTGCAAAGGGTACTCTTGCAGGACTGATCATTGCAGCCGTTATTCTTCTGGTAGTAGTTCTGGTACTTATCCTTAACGGAGCAGAGAGAAGAATTCCGGTTCAGTATTCCAAGAAAATGGTTGGAAGAAAGCTGATGGGCGGTCAGTCCACCAATATTCCGCTGAAGGTTAACACCGCCGGTGTTATCCCGGTAATCTTTGCATCCTCCATTATGTCTTTCCCGGCTGTCATTGCGCAGTTAACAGGAAAAGGTAATGGTACAGGAATCGGAAGTGAGATTATTCGTGGTCTTTCTTCCAATAACTGGTGTAATCCAAAACAGCTCCAGTATACATGGGGATTGGTTCTTTACATCGTACTTTGTGTTTTCTTTGCATATTTCTACACTTCCATTACATTCAATCCTCTGGAAGTTGCAGATAATATCAAAAAGCAGGGTGGATTTATTCCGGGTATTCGTCCTGGAAAACCTACGTCAGACTATTTGACTAATATCTTAAATTATATTATATTTATAGGTGCAGTAGGTCTTATCATTGTGTGCGTGATTCCGTTCATCTTTAATGGTGTGTTCGGAGCGAATGTTTCATTCGGTGGTACATCTATCATCATTATTGTTGGTGTTATCCTCGAAACTGTGAAACAGATTGAGTCACAGCTTCTCGTACGTAATTACAAAGGCTTTCTGAACAATTAAAAATGAGAGGTTGTGGTGCATGGCATCACAGCCTTGATTTGCTAAAAAAGAAAACGGAGGGTATAACTTATGAAAATCATTATGTTGGGTGCACCGGGGGCAGGAAAAGGAACTCAGGCGAAGAAAATTGCTGCGAAATATCAGATTCCGCATATTTCTACCGGAGATATTTTCCGCGCAAACATTAAAAATGGAACAGAACTGGGTAAAAAAGCAAAAACTTATATGGATCAGGGACTTCTCGTACCTGATGAACTGACCTGTGATCTGGTTGTGGACAGAATACAACAGCCGGATGCAGCAAATGGTTATGTGCTGGATGGTTTTCCAAGAACAATTCCTCAGGCAGAGTGCTTAACAGAGGCTCTGAACAAACTGGGAAGTAAAGTTGATTATGCAATCGATGTGGATGTTCCGGATTCTAATATTGTAAACCGTATGTCCGGAAGACGTGCCTGCCTGAAATGTGGTGCTACTTATCATGTTGTACATGCAGCACCGAAGGTTGAGGGCGTTTGTGATACCTGTGGAGAGAAACTGGTGCTTCGTGATGATGACCAGCCTGAAACAGTTCAGAAACGTCTTAACGTATATCATGAGCAGACACAGCCGCTGATCGATTATTATACTAAAGAGGGAATTTTAAAATCAGTGGATGGTACAAAAGATCTTGAAGAAGTATTTGCAGATATTGTTGCCATCCTGGGAGAGTAATTGGGTGTTTTTAAACACCATCTGGAGGTAAAATGTCGGTTTCTATCAAGACAGAACATGAAATTGAACTTATGAGGGAGGCAGGTCATTTGCTTGAAAAAGTGCATGATGGTCTGATCCCTTACATTAAACCGGGAGTGAGCACAAAGGAGATTGACCGTATCGGAGAACAGATGATACGTGATCTGGGATGCATCCCGAATTTCCTGAACTACGGAGGGTTTCCGGCGTCATTCTGTATCAGTCTGAATGATGAGGTAGTTCATGGGATCCCGTCTGAAGAGAAGATCATTCAGGAGGGAGATCTTGTAAAGATTGATGCCGGTCTTATTTATAAGGGGTATCATTCTGATGCAGCGAGGACTTATGCTGTCGGTGAAGTTTCACCGCAGGCACGTAAGCTGATGGATGTGACCAGAGAGTGTTTCTTTGAGGGACTCAAGGCCGCACGTGCGGGAAATCATCTGAATGATATTTCCAAGGCAATCGGTGCTCATGCTGCCAAATATCATTATGGGATTGTCCGCGACCTGGTTGGACATGGAATCGGCACTCACCTTCATGAGGATCCGCAGATCCCGAATTTTCCGCAGAAGCGAAGAGGAGTTCGTCTGATGCCGGGTATGACACTTGCTGTAGAGCCTATGATCAATCTGGGACGTGCAGATGTGGCATGGCTGGATGATGAGTGGACTGTTGTAACTATGGATGGTTCTCTTTCTGCTCATTATGAGAATACGATTCTTATTACAGATGGAGATCCGGAGATTCTGACTCTTACGAAATAATTGGACGACATACAGGAGGTTTAAAATGTCAAAAGCAGATGTAATCGAAGTGGAAGGCACTGTTCTGGAAAAGCTGCCTAATGCGATGTTTAAAGTGGAACTGGAGAACAAACATGTGGTGCTTGCACATATCAGTGGTAAGTTACGTATGAATTTTATTCGTATTCTTCCCGGAGATAAAGTTACGATTGAATTGTCTCCGTATGATCTGTCTAAGGGCAGGATTATCTGGAGAGATAAGTAAGAAATATTGGACTGCAGTTGGTGCAGTGATGAGAAAGAGAGCTGGAGGGATCTGGTTCTCTTTTTTTGTGCTGTAAAGGGGGACGCGTAGAAAAATAATTCATTTCATGTGCGGTTTCGGCATCTAAGATATTCTAAGCTTTCATAAATCTGCTAAAAGCATGAGGAAATCAGGTCAAACTCGCTTCGCTCAGACAGTGACCTGATTTTCTCATAACGCAGATTTCTGAGAGCTAAGAATATCTAAGATGCCTGCAAATGCACATGAAATGAGTTATTTTTCTACGCTGTATGTTGGCAGTGGGAAGTATAAATGGATGATTGGGGGAGAAAATGAAAAAATGTGATTTTATTCAAAAAAGTGCTTGCATTTTATATTTTGCTGTGATAATATATAAGCCGAACGCGTGAGTATATTGTATTTGTGCGCTCAAAAAACTGCAGATTTTAATGAATTTACGGAAGGAGGATTTCCAGTGAAAGTAAGATCATCTGTAAAGCCGATCTGCGAAAAATGCAAGATCATTAAAAGAAAAGGATCTATCAGAGTAATCTGTGAGAATCCAAAACACAAACAGCGTCAGGGTTGATTGACAGTTTAAAGTTTGTGTAACGTGCGGCTGCAGTGTGAGACGCCCGGAAGGGTTGTTCAGACTGTTAAGATAGTTTTAGCATGTATTGCCTAATACCGAGAGGCAACGTTGGCCCGTTGGCCGCAGTAATTCGGAAAGGCTGCTTTTCGCCAATTGCAGCTGGGTGTTTTACCGAGGCACCCCAATTAGGAACTGAGAAATAAGGAAGTGATGTGTCCGATACATCCCATTTCACCTTACTTGAGTGAGAGAATTCGCGAGGGTAAGTGATGTACAGGCATTAAGGACTTTCAAAGTAGAAGATGGAGGAAACAGTACATGGCTCGTATAGCTGGTGTAGACTTACCAAGAGAAAAACGTATTGAAATCGGTCTTACCTACATTTATGGTATTGGTAGACCAAGCGCAGACAAAATCCTTGCAAAGGCAGAAGTTAATCCTGACACACGTGTCAGAGATCTGACTGATGACGAAGTAAAGAGACTCAGCGCAGTTATTGATGAAACAATGACAGTAGAAGGTGACCTTCGTAGAGAAATCGCCCTCAACATTAAGAGACTGCAGGAAATCGGATGCTACAGAGGTATCCGTCATCGTAAAGGACTTCCGGTTCGTGGTCAGAAGACTAAGACCAACGCCAGAACACGTAAAGGTCCTAAGAGAACAGTAGCTAATAAGAAGAAATAAATAAAGCTTTAAACATCTGATAAGCGTAAGCTGATCTTATGAGGAAGCTTGCATGGACACTTGATGAATGACGAGCGAAGCGAGGAAATGAATTTAGTGGACATGGTGTTTCTTGTAACATATATTTGATTGATAAATAGGAAAGTGTAGGTTAGTTTTAAAATGGCTAAAGTGACTAAAAAAGCGACTGCAAAACGTCGTGTCAAGAAAAACGTTGAACACGGACAGGCACATATTCAGTCTTCTTTCAACAATACAATTGTTACTCTGACTGACAATGAAGGAAACGCTCTTTCATGGGCAAGTGCTGGTGGTCTTGGATTTAGAGGTTCAAGAAAATCTACTCCTTATGCAGCACAGATGGCAGCTGAGACTGCAACAAAAGCTGCACTTATTCATGGTTTAAAAACTGTAGATGTTATGGTAAAAGGACCAGGTTCTGGACGTGAAGCTGCAATCCGTGCCCTTCAGGCTTGCGGACTGGAAGTAACAAGCATCCGCGACGTAACTCCGGTACCACACAACGGTTGCCGCCCACCAAAACGCAGAAGAGTCTAATTGATTTAGAATATTAGGAGGTATTTGAGAAATGGCAGTAAATAGAGTGCCTGTTCTGAAAAGATGCAGATCCCTTGGCCTGGATCCGATTTATTTAGGAATTGATAAAAAATCCACAAGACAGTTAAAACGTGCAAATCGTAAAATGTCTGAGTATGGTTTACAGTTAAGAGAAAAACAGAAAGCAAAATTCATCTACGGAGTTCTGGAAAAACCTTTCCACAACTACTACGACAAAGCTGACAGAATGCCTGGACAGACTGGTGCAAACCTTATGATCCTTCTTGAGAGCAGACTTGACAATGTAGTATTCCGTATGGGATTTGCAAGAACAAGAAAAGAAGCTCGTCAGATTGTTGACCACAAGCATGTACTTGTAAACGGAAAATGTGTAAACATTCCTTCCTACCTTGTAAAAGCCGGTGATCAGATCGAGATCAGAGAAAAATCCAAAGGTTCTGAAAGATACAAAGGTATCCTTGAAGTAACTGGCGGACGTCTTGTTCCGGAATGGATCGATGTAGATCAGGAGAACTTAAAAGGAACTGTAAAAGAACTTCCTAACAGAGAAGCAATTGATGTTCCTGTAAACGAGATGCTTATCGTCGAGTTGTACTCCAAATAATCCATAGGATTATATCATAGAAAATTACCTGGTAATATTTCTATTATTTATACGATTCAGTGGTTGATTATTATCTTCCGCTGAATTGTAGTATTTGAATGAATACCCCTCAAACTTTTATTAACCCAGAAGGAGGGAACCCTATAGTGTTTGATTTTAATAAACCTAAGATCGAGATTACCGAATTATCTGAAGATAAAAATTTGGCAGATTCGTAGTTGAGCCTCTGGAAAGAGGATATGGAACTACACTTGGAAATTCTTTAAGAAGAATTATGCTGTCTTCCCTGCCGGGTGCAGCTGTAAGCCAGGTTAAAATTGATGGTGTGCTTCACGAATTCAGCTCCATTCCGGGCGTAAAAGAAGACGTGAGCGATATTATCATGAATCTGAAGAGCCTTGCTATTAAGAACCACAGCACAGACAATGAGCCGAAAACCGCATACATCGAATGTGAAGGAAAAGGTGTTGTAACTGCAGCTGATATCCAGGCTGATCAGGATATCGAGATCATGAATCCGGATCAGGTGATTGCTACTTTAAACGGTGGCAAGGACTGCAGACTTGCTATGGAGCTTACTATTACAAAAGGCCGCGGATATATCAGTGCTGATAAAGGTAAATCTGATGATATGCCGATTGGTGTACTTGCAGTTGATGCTATCTATACACCGGTAGACAGAGTCAACATGACTGTAGAGAATACACGTGTTGGTCAGGTAACCGATTATGATAAGCTGACACTGGATGTGTATACAAACGGTACACTTGATCCGGATGAGGCGGTAAGCCTTGCAGCAAAAGTATTAAGCGAGCACTTGAGCCTTTTCATTGACCTTTCCGAGAATGCAAAGACCGCTGAGGTTATGATCGAGAAAGAAGACAATGAGAAAGAAAAAGTCCTGGAAATGAGCATTGATGAACTTGAGTTATCTGTTCGTTCCTATAACTGCTTGAAGAGAGCCGGTATTAATACAGTTGAAGAATTATGTAACAAGACTTCTGATGATATGATGAAGGTTCGTAACCTTGGACGTAAATCATTAGAAGAAGTTCTTGCGAAACTGAAAGAGCTGGGCTTACAGCTTCAGCCTGCAGAAGAGTAAGAATTGATCAGGTTATTGGTTCTCTAAGGGAACAATAACCAGTTAGCAAAGAGATATTATACGGTGGGGATGCCTAAGCAGTCGGACAGTAAGACCGAACAAGCGTGCCCGGCTGTCCCACAGATGGAGGAAAATTAAATGGCAAAATATAGAAAATTAAGCAGAACTTCTGACCAGAGAAAAGCATTACTGAGAAGCCAGGTAACAAGCCTTTTATATCATGGAAAAATTGTTACTACAGAAGCTAAAGCAAAAGAAATCCGTAAAATCGCAGAAGGCCTTGTAGCTATGGCTGTTCGTGAAAAAGATAACTTCGAAACTGTTACTGTAACTGCTAAAGTTGCTCGTAAAGATGCTGAAGGCAAGAGAGTAAAAGAAGTTGTTGACGGAAAGAAGAAAACTGTATACGATGAAGTACAGAAAGAGATCAAGAAAGATGCTCCTTCCAGACTTCACGCTCGTCGTCAGATGATGAAAGTTTTCTACCCGGTTAAAGAAGTACCTGCAAAGGGTGCCGGAAGAAAGAAAAACACTAAAGACGTAGATATGGTTGCTAAGATGTTCGATGAGATCGCTCCAAAATACGCTGACCGTAACGGTGGTTACACAAGAATCGTTAAGATCGGACCGCGTAAAGGCGATGCTGCAATGGAAGTACTGATCGAATTAGTATAATCCAGCCAGATTTTCGATTTTATATTTGTCCAGACGATGATAAGACTGCATATGTATGGTGTTCATGCCGTATATATGCAGTTTTTTTGTTATGCTATAGGAAATCACTTCCTTGTAACATAACCGTTTATTACCCTTGATTATTTGAGCCAGATAGCGTAAAATCGTAGAGTATATAAAAACCATATTGATGAAGAAGTGTTAAATAAGACATTGGACTGTTACAAAATACGAGAGCAAAAGATAAGCGAGGAATACAAATGACCGGCAGGAGATTGAAAAATTGAGGCAGAATACGAAAAAGAAACGATCAGGATTTGGTTATTTCATCAGGATGTTTTTGTTGTTGGTGGAATTACTGGCTGTTACACTGTTTCTGTGGGGAAATGATGCTTATTCCATATCTGCCACCACACCTGAATTTAAGTGGGAAAATTATAAAACGATCGCACATGCACTGGGAGGGATTGGTGATAAAACCTATCTGAATTCAAAAGAGAGTTTTCTGGCAGGCTATCAGATGGGGTGCAGGTTGTTTGAAGTTGATCTTGTGAAGACATCTGACAATGTATGGGTGTGCCGCCATAGCTGGTATCAGTCTCTTGGACAATGGGAAGGCGATGAAAAGAAAGTTCTGTCCTCAGAGGAATTCTTATCCCGGCCTATTTATGGAAAATATACGCCTATAACATTTGAAGATCTGCTGGTTCTGCTGAGTGATTATCCGGACGCTTTTGTGATGCTGGATTCCAAACAGTATTCTCTCCGTAATTATCAGAAAACAGTGGAAGATTATGCAGACTATATTGAACTGGCAGAGGCTGCCGGTGTCCCGGATGTGATGCGGCAGGTCATACCGGAAATTTATAACCAGGCAATGTTTGCCGGAACAGCACTGCTGTACGATTTTCCAGGATATATTTATTCTTTATGGCAGGAATACTCTATTAAAGAACTGACTGAAATTGCGGCATTTTGCAGAGAAAAGAATATTCAGGCAGCTACAGTCTACTATAAATACTGGTCAGAGGATGTGCAGAAGATTTTTGACAAAAAGGAATCAGGTTATATATTTATACTGTGAATGACCTGAAGGAAGCACAATATTATATGCAAGAGGGTGCGGCAGGTGTATGCTCAGACTATTTGCAGGATACTATGTTTAACTGAGTTGTTCTGCCGGCATTATGAAATGATCATAGAGGATTATTATAGCTATAGCTGTTCCGGAATGAATAAGGGTAAAGATATCAGGAGCAAAAAGAATTTTAACAGGATATAGCAAGAATTCTCCCTCCTCTATAGGTGGTAGATGAATTGCAAATAAGAAAATGAACGGCAGTGGCGGGCGGAGAGAAATCGGTATCCCCCACTGACATGAGGCAAACCACAGTCAGTATGTTGTTGACACGTCAGACTCTGTGAAATTACCGACTGTGAGTTGAAACAAATAAGCGGCAATAACAAAGATTATATTTATAAAGGAAATTATCATACACAATGAAAATAAGAGTAATGATTGCTGTCTGTGCAGCAAAATTTGTAGGATACGTATGTAAGAAAATGGGAAGACAGGGTGTGACCTGGGCAGGAAAAGTGGCGATTAAGATCTGTCCGGACATTCTGGAACAGCTTTCCTCACAGGTACGAAAGGCTATTTTTGCAACCTGCGGTACAAATGGAAAGACAACTACCAACAATATGCTCTGTGCGGCACTGGAAGCGGAAGGACAGAAAGTAATCTGTAACCATACAGGTTCCAATATGCTCAATGGAGTTGTTGCCGCATTTGTGCTGGCTTCGAAATGGAATGGTAAGATTGATGCGGACTATGCATGCATTGAGGCCGATGAAGCATCCACCAGACATATTTTTCCGAGAATCAAACCGGACTATATGCTTCTGACAAATCTTTTCCGCGACCAGCTTGACAGATACGGAGAGATTGATATCACTATGAACATTCTGGAAGAAATGATGCGCAAGGTTCCGAAGATGCAGATTATTGTAAACGGTGATGATGCATTATCCGCATATCTTGCTATGGATTCCGGGAATCCATATGTAACTTATGGTATCAGTAAACCGGTGATCAAATCTGCGGCAAATGAAATCAGGGAAGGACGTTTCTGTAAGCGATGCGGTGAAAAACTGGAATATCGTTTCTATCATTACAGCCAGCTGGGAGATTATTATTGTCCAAAATGCGGATTTGCAAGACCGAAGCCGGATTTTGATGCGGAGGATGTAAAGGTAGGCGACCAGCTCAGCTTTTGTGTAGAAGGAAAACACATTGTAGCAAATTATAAGGGATTTTATAATGTGTATAATATACTGGCAGCTTATGCGGGAGTGAGGACTGCGGGATTTGCGGGAGAGCATTTCGGGGATATGCTCCGCAGATTTAATCCGGAAAACGGACGTATGGAGCAGTTTCGCATTAAGGGAACAGGAGTAACCTTAAATCTTGCCAAGAATCCGGCGGGATTTAATCAGAATATTTCCGCAGTGATGCAGGATCAGGCACCGAAGGACATCATTATTGCGATCAATGATAATGCTCAGGATGGAACAGATATTTCCTGGCTCTGGGATGTTGACTTTGATCTTCTCGGAAATGATTCAGTGAAATCTATTACAGTAAGCGGTATCCGCTGTCAGGACATGCGTCTGCGGCTGAAATATGTGGATATCCCGTCTGTCCTCGAGGGCGATGTTGAGAAAGCAATCCGCGACAGAGTAGAGGACGGAGTGGGGAATTTGTATGTGCTGGTAAACTATACAGCATTATTCAGTACCAGAAATATTCTGAAGAGACTGGAGGGCGAGAAATAATGAAAATTTACAATAGGACATTTATATCCGGATCTTCTGAATCTTTACGGTGACAGAGGTAATATCCAGTGTCTGATGAAGAGATGCCAGTGGCGTGGGATTGAGGCTGAGACCATACCGTTTGAGCTGGATGATAAAATAGATTTCTCGAAGCTTGATATCGTACTTCTGGGGTGGCGGTTCGGACAGAGAACAGATGATCGTATGTGAGAAGCTACAGAAAATCCAACCGGATTTTTAAGGCTTATGTGGAAGATAACGGCGTTGTCATTGCAATCTGCGGTGGCTATCAGTTACTTGGAAAGTATTACAAAACAGATCAGGGAAACATGAAAGGACTGGACCTGGTAGACTTGTATACAGAGCAGGGCGAAGGCCGTCTGATCCAGAATATCGTTCTGCAGAGTGATCTGTTTGATATGCCGATCGTTGGATTTGAGAATCATGGAGGAAGAACCTGCATTAATAATAACAAACCACTGGGAAAAGTACTTTACGGTGCAGGAAATGACGGTAAGTCAGGCTATGAAGGCGTAGTATATAAGAATGTGATAGGGACTTATCTGCATGGACCGTTACTTCCGAAGAATCCGCAGCTTGCAGACTGGCTCATTCAACATGCGCTGGAAAGAAAGTATGGAAAAGAAACAGAACTTACACCGTTAGATGACAGTCAGGAAAAAGAAGCAAATGACTATATATACCATAGATTTGTAAGAGGATAATTATGGCGAAATCATGTAATCAAAAAGGAAAAATACTGTATCTGCAGAAAATGCTGTCTGAGACAACCAGCCAAAATCCTGTCACCATGCAGGAGATTCTGGCAAAACTGGAAGAACAGGGGATTCGAGCTGAGCGAAAGAGTATTTATGATGATATGGAAACCCTGCGTGATTTTGGAATGGATATACATTACAGAAGAGGACGGGAAGGAGGATATTATGAGGAAAAATCCGCTTCAGATAAAACAGAAGTGGATAATACGATAATACATCAGCCAGATGGCGAAACAGGAGAGAAATCTGAAAATGTGCAGGAACAGATTGGAAAAGAATCTGAAGCACCTGCAAAGATCAGTGCTCCGATACCCTCCCAAACAGGAGAGAATATAAAAGAAATCAGGCTTGTATGTCAGAATTCTACAAGAAAAAATCCAGCGTACCTTTGGTTCGGAGATTTTCTGCAAAATAAAGGGGGAGGATAATTTTATTGTAACTGTTGAGGTTGTGGTTGATAAGGCATTTTTTGGATGGTTGACTTCTATGGGAAGAAATGTACATATTCTGAAACCAAAGAAAGCAGCCGTTGCCTATCGGGATTATCTGAAGAACATTGCAAAAGATTATAAGGGAATTGATAAATAAATATGATATCAGAAAGGATCGTATTATGAAAAGAAGAGCAACAGCTATTCTGCTTGGAATAATGGTATCCTCCATGTTCCTGTCTGCCTGCGGGAAGAATGAGGCAAAAGAAGCAGCAAATGAAAGCGCCCAGGTAGAAGAAGAGGGCGTAGGCGAAGTAACTGAGGAAGGTGAAAAAGTAGAGGCAGAAAATAAAAATGCTTCTGATGCCGATGACAGCAGCAAGGCAGGAGACAGTGCAAAATCAGACGAAGACAATAAGGAGACATCAGTGAAGGAGGAAGAAGACGGAGATTCTTCAGGAAAAGATTCAGATGATGAATCAGAGGAAGATGTTGAGGTAACGGAAGCTTCTGCCGGAAAGATAGGTGTGCTTCTTTCTGATGACGATGAGGATGCAAAAATTGACAGCGAAGAGATGACTTCGCAGATTGAAGATGGAGGATATGAGGCAGATGTGAAGAATGCCGGCGGCGATCCTGCGCTTCAGATTTCCCAGATTCAGGAATTTATTGATGAGCAGGTTTCTGCCCTGATCATTGATCCGGTAGATTCCTATGGTCTGACAGATATCCTGAAAACTGCCAAAGAGCAGGAAATACCGGTTATTTCCTATGACAGTCTGATCCGGGATACTGCGGATATCAATTATTATGCAACTTATGATACCAGAGCAATAGGAAAGGATATTGCCAAAGAATTATCAAAAAAAATGGATCTGGATAAAGCCAGAGAGGATAAGAAGTCTTATACAATAGAATTTCTCATGGGATCTCCGGATGACAATGATGCACTGTTTCTGTGTAATGGAATCCAGGAAGGGCTTCAGGAATATCTGGATGATGGAACACTTGTATGTAAATCCGGAAATACGTCATTTGATGATACAGGAATCATGAGATGGAGCGAGACATCTGCAAAGACAAAACTTGATTCGATTATAAGTGAGTTTTATGCAGAGGAGAAGGCTCCGGATATTATCTGTACTGCATATGACGGATTTGCTTATGCTGCAGAGGAAATTTTAAGTGACAGTGGTCTGGAACCGGGAAGTGATGAATGGCCGATGATCACAGGATATGGCAGTGAGGCACAGGCAGTAAAGGATATTGCAGCAGGTAAAATGTCATTTACCATGTTTATGGACCGTAAGGAACTGGCTAAGGGCGGAGCAAAGATGGCCATTGACTATCTGACAGGAGAGAAAGTTGATGTAAAAGATTATTCACAGTATGATAACGGAGTAAAGATTGTGGGAACTTTTACATGTGGAGCACAGATGATCGACAAGGATAATTATCAGATTCTTGTGGATAACGGAACTTATACGGAAGATGAGATCGCTCCTGATTCCACACCGACACCGGAGGTGACACCTGCGCCAGAGGCAACACCTGTGCCGAAAGTGACATTAAAGACAGCCTCAGAGGAAGATTCAAAAGAAGTGACACCAACTCCCGAAACAGAAGATAAAACAGAAGGTGAAACGAGAGAAAATCTGATCTATGATTCCGAAGATAACTCAAAAGTGGAGAAAACATCAGATCAGAAAAATAAAGAATTCATAGAACAAAAAAGGATGGGTTTTCCCATCCTTTTATAGTTAATCTC
>ENA-OQOA01000283-OQOA01000283.1-human-gut-metagenome-genome-assembly--contig:-NODE-283-length-24386-cov-3.414114_pt1 | contig 24386 bp, 24 predicted proteins | sample MGYA00242633_ERZ504888 | MGnify/ENA primary metagenome ERZ504888 (study PRJEB26092, sample SAMD00036372) | human gut metagenome | host: Homo sapiens | study: EMG produced TPA metagenomics assembly of...
CCCCGACAAATCTATCCAGATGTATGGAGCATCCATCGGTTGGGGTAAGCGTTTGAGGTGGCCGGATGACTACTTTACCCTGTCAGCCGAACTCTCTTACCAACGATTTATATTGAAAGACTGGAGCTACCTGTATATCAAGTTGAACAACGGAGAGTATATGTCAACCGGTAATTGCAACAACTTGAGTTTGAATCTAACTCTGGCACGTAACTCTACGGACAACCCGATTTTCCCGCGTCGCGGTTCTGAATTCTCGGCTTCCGTACAGTTGACTCCTCCATACTCATTGTTCAGTAACAAGGACTACTCGGTATACGGTAAAGATGATTATGATGAAGCGGCAAGCATGTTCAACTGGATTGAATACCATAAATGGAAATTCAAATCAAAGACCTATACCGCCCTTACAGGAGGTCAGAAATGTCCGGTTATTATGACACGCGCAGAATTCGGCTTGCTGGGTCACTATAACAAATACAAAAAATCACCTTTTGAAACATTCTACATGGGTGGTGACGGTATGACAGGCTATAGCACCAGCTACGCTTCCGAAACCATTGCACTGCGTGGTTACGAAAACGGTTCATTGACCCCTTATGGTAGTGAAGGCTACGCTTACGTACGTTTAGGTGCAGAATTAAGATACCCGTTGATGCTGGAGAATTCGACCAGTATCTATGCGCTAGGCTTCATCGAAGGAGGTAACGCATGGACAGATGTAAGCAAGTTCAATCCGTTCCAGTTGAAACGCTCGGCAGGTGTCGGTGTCCGTATCTTCCTGCCGATGATTGGTATGATGGGTATTGACTGGGCATATGGTTTCGACAAGATTAACGGCTCCAGCCGTTATAGTGGAAGCCAGTTCCACTTTATCCTAGGACAAGAGTTTTAATAACTAAAAACAAAGTGATTATGAAAAAGGCTATCCTATTATCTCTATTGTTTGTGGCTTGTGTATTCACAGCCAGCGCTCAAAAGTTTGCCTTGATTGATATGGAATATATCCTGAAGAATATTCCTGCATACGAACAGGCGAATACCCAACTGAATCAAGCTTCACAACAATATCAAAGTGAGGTGGAGGCGAAAGCAAAAGAAGCGGAAACACTTTATAAAGAATACCAGAAAGCCTCGGCTTCCCTGTCGGCCGCACAGAAAACGCAAAGAGAAGAAGCAATTGTGGCAAAAGAAAAGGAAGCAGCCGAACTGAGAAAGAAATATTTCGGTCCTGAAGGAGAAATGGCCAAAAAACAAGAAGCATTAATCGCACCTATTCAAGATAAAATCTATGAAGCGGTAAAACAGATTTCAGAGCAAAAAGGATATGCGGCAGTAGTAGACAGAGGCTCTGCCCAAAGTATTATTTTCGCGTCTCCAAGCATTGATATCAGCAATGAAGTGCTCTCAAGATTAGGATATTCAAATTAATTTCCTACATTTGCAACCGATAATCCAAATTTGCAATAACTAATAAAAAATAGAACTATGTTGAAAAAAATTGCTTTACTACTTTTACTCATCGTTCCGATGAGTGTATTTGCTCAGAAATTCGGGCATCTTAAATCTGCAGATGTACTTACTGTCATGCCGGAATTTACAAAGGCTCAGACTGACATCCAAGCTATGCAGAAACAATATGAGGATGAAATGAAACGTGCGACTGATGAACTGACCAAAAAATATACTGAATACCAACAGGAACAAGCCAACCTTCCTAAGAACATTCAGGAAAGACGCCAGAAAGAATTGCAGGAATTACAGGAAAAGGAATGCAGTTCCAACAAGACGCACAACAGCAATTGCAGAAATCATACGCTGATATGATGGAACCTATCTACAAAAAAATTGAGGATGCCATCAAAGCAGTAGGCCAGGAAGGTGGATATACTTATATCTTTGATTTGAACAGAACAGAAATTCCCTACGTAAATGAAGCGCAGTCCACAGATGTAACTGCTGCTGTCAAAGCTAAAGTAGGAATCAAATAATTAAGTTAAAGACCTTTACAGGCACGGATTACACAGATTTCATAGGTTTCGAAACCGTGAACATCCGTGTAATCCGTGCCTGTATTATATAGCTATACTGCCATGATCCCATCTCTCCCCCCTTCAACCGGCCCTATCGGTGTATTCGACTCCGGCTACGGTGGTCTAACCATTCTGGACAAAATACGCGGACTGATGCCTGAATATGATTATATCTATTTGGGAGACAGCGCACGCTGTCCATACGGACCGCGCTCCTTTGAAGTTGTTTACGAATTTACCTTGCAAGCCGTAAGCAAACTGTTCGAACTAGGATGCCCTTTGGTGATATTAGCATGCAACACAGCATCGGCAAAAGCCTTACGCACCATCCAGCAGATCAATCTTCCGGTAATAGACGCTACCCGCAGAGTACTCGGGGTCATCCGGCCTACAGCAGAATGTATAGGAGAAATCACCCGAAGCCGGCACGTAGGCATACTGGCCACAGCCGGTACCATCAAATCCGAATCCTATCTTTTGGAAATACATAAATTATCTCCCGACATTGTGGTAACAGGAGAAGCCTGTCCCATGTGGGTTTCCTTAGTAGAGAATAATGAATATCAATCGGAAGGAGCCGACTATTTCGTCAAACAACATATCAACCGGCTGCTGGATAAAGACCCGGTGATTGACACCATCATACTGGGATGTACCCATTATCCGTTACTGCTTGATAAAATAAGACAGTTTACTCCCGGACATATCCGCATCATCGCACAAGGAGAATATGTAGCCCGAAGTCTGCAGGACTATTTGAACCGCCATCCTGAAATGGACGCACGTTGCGAAAAAGGAGGAAAGTGCCGCTTCCTTACCACCGAAAGTGAAAACAAGTTCGAGGAATCCGCTTCCATCTTCTTAGGTCGGCAGGACATAAAAGTAGAAAGCATAGCATTGGAATAACTTTCTTCCGGTTTACCTGTTATATATACCATCCATAACGCTTAATTCATGAAGATATGTATACAAATAAAGTAAAGAAGATAGCTGCGGTACACGATTTATCCGGTGCAGGACGAGTATCTCTCACCGTCGTTATCCCTATCCTCTCATCCATGGGCTTTCAAGTCTGCCCTCTGCCCACAGCCGTATTATCCAGCCACACCCAATACCCGCACTTCTCCTTCTTGGACCTCACGGACGAGATGCCCAAGATTATCAACGAATGGAAGCAACTGAAGATACAGTTTGACGCTATCTATACAGGCTATCTGGGCTCTCCCCAGCAAATACAAATCGTATCCCGGTTTATTGATGATTTCCGACAACCTGACAGTCTGGTTATGATAGATCCTGTTTTGGGAGATAACGGGAAATTATATGCCAACTTCGATGAACAAATGATTATGGAGATGCGCCATCTCATCCGGAAAGCCGATGTTATCACACCTAATATGACCGAACTCTTTTATCTGCTTGACAAACCTTATAAAGCAGAGAATACGGACGCGGAACTGAAAAACTATCTGCACGAAATATCAGAACACGGTCCCGGTATCGTCATTATCACCAGCGTACCCGTACAAGGTGACCCGCACAAGACTTCCGTATATGCATACGACAGGCAAGGAGACCGTTATTGGAAAGTTACTTGCCCCTACCTGCCTGCTCATTACCCCGGCACAGGTGATACATTTACCAGTGTGATAACCGGCTCACTGATGCAGGGAGACAGCCTGCCTATCGCCTTGGACCGCGCCACACAGTTCATCCTGCAAGGCATCCGCGCCACTTTCGGATATGAATATGATAACCGAGAAGGAATTCTGCTAGAGAAGGTATTGCACAATCTGGATATGCCAATCCAGATCAGCAGTTATGAACTGATTTGAGGATCCCGAAAGTAGAAGATTTGTCCCCCGGGAAAGAAGCTTGTACCAAGCCCTATTACTCCGACGATTAAGGTCGTTTTTCCTTATAGCTAACCCTTATCATACAGTTAACTACTACAGACTCCGGCAGTGGACTGTACAGTCTACTGCAAGAGTTTATACAGTCCACTATATCAGACTGTACAAACCACCGGAAGAGACTATAGTACACAACCATAAAAAAGAACTTAACCATAAAACAAAATAGGGTTAACCACAAAGAAGAAAAGACTTAACCAGATAAAGCCATAAGGCCAAAAGACGAAAAGAGTAAAACCAAAGAAAGCAGCCAAATCGTACCGTGCAAACCAACAAACATCAGCCGTATCAACAATAATAAATAAATTACCTGCCCAGCAGCCTGCGGCTGAGATAACGCACGGGATACCACACAGAAAGAAAGCCCACCACCAGCACAGTGACAAAAACTATAACAATATCCCATGCATGGACACTGACCGGATAGGCATCCACCACAAAATTGCCACCGGAGTTACCACCTCCCAGCGAAAGCAATCCGAATTCCTGCTGGATAAAACAAAGGATCAAGCCCAGTGCCACTCCGATAACCGCACCCATCAATGAAATCATACGCCCCTCGAACAAAAAGATACGCGTAATCAACTTGTCGCTGGCCCCTAAATTGCGCAATGTCACTACATCTGCCTTCTTATCTATAATCAGCATGGACAATGAGCCTATCACATTAAAGCAGGCTATCATCAGGATAAAGGTAAGGAAAATATAAGAGATCAGCTTCTCTATCTCCATAATGCGGAAAGTATCCGCTTGCTGCTCATACCGGTCCTGCACCCGGAAATCATCTCCCAATATTTTCTGTATCTTCGATTTTACACTCCCTGCATCTACATCCGGCTTCAATTTCAATTCTACCGAACTCACTTCTGTGTCATACTGAAACAACCTACGGGCAAATTGGAGGGAAGTCAAAATGTAAGAAGAGTCATACTTCTGTTGGTTCACCGCAAAAACAAGGCCGCTGGAATATAAATCGGCAGAGTTAAAGCTGGAAGCAGGATTGGCCATATTGACTTTAACTCCCCGTTTGGGAGCATAAATCTCTAGCGGATCGAGGAATTTGATACCCGTTCCCAAGATAGAAACCAATTCTATGCCGGGAATGGCATAATCTACCACTTCATCATGCAACACGAATTGCCCCCGGCCGAAAAGGATACTGTCAATAGCGGTCAGATCCTCGAAATTATCTTCAATTCCTTTAATCACCGCCATGGTCTGACGATCTTTATACTGAACCATCGCATTCTCTTCCAAAGACTCAGAAAAACAGCGATCTCCGGCATCCGGCGCAAAGCTTCTATACGCGCTTCTTGTCCGTCAAAAACCTTTCCGGTGACAGCCGTAATTTTCAGCTCCGGGTCAAAAGCCGTAAAGAAAGTAGCTACCAGATCCTGGAAGCCGTTAAAAACAGACAAAGTGCATACCAATGCCAATGTAGCCAAAGCCACTCCGCAGACGGAAATGGCTGAAATAACATTAATGGCATTATGCGACTTCTTGGAAAAAAGATAACGCTTCGCTATATAAAAGGGAAAATTCACCGTCCGGTTCTACTTTTTCAACAGTTCGTCTATACGTTCGGCATAATCCAATGAATCATCCACAAAGAATTTCAACTCGGGAATGATGCGCAACTGATGGCGTACCCGTGTTCCTAATTCATAACGGATGGATTTCATATTATCATTGATATTCTTTACTATTTCCTGGCTCCTCTCAGAAGGGAACACGCTGAGATAGACGCGTGCAATACTCATATCGGGACTGATGCGGACAGCACTTACCGACACCAAAACACCATTCATGGACTTAGTCTGAAGCAGGAAAATCTCACTCAACTCCTTTTGGATCAAACGAGAAATCTTATTTTGTCTGGTCGTTTCCATAATTAATAATTATTCAGTTTGCTAATTTGCTAATATGCCATACGGTTCATAGCGCAAGCTATGAGCACATTATTCAACATTTTTTTATGATTGTCAGCCCGTCGCGCAAGGGAAGAATCACCTTTTCAACCCGTTTGTCGGCAGCTACCAAATCATTAAATTTCTTTATTCCAATAGTCTGAAGATCTGTATGATGCGGTTCCTCCAATACATGTCCGTCCCACAATGTGTTGTCGGCAATGATATATCCGCCGGGTGATAATTTCTCCAGTACCATTTCGTAATATTCAATATACTTCCGCTTATCACCGTCTACAAACGCTAAATCAAAGGTAATGTTCATGCCAGGCAGCAACTTCAGCGCATCACCTATATAAAATTTAATCTTGCCGGCGTAAGGCGAACCTTCCAGCCAGGGACGTGTAAAGTCCTCCTGCTCATCGTTTATCTCAAATGTGTGCAACATGGCCCCCTCTTCCAACCCTTCGGCCAGGCAAAGTGCGGAGTAGCCACTGTAAGTCCCGATTTCCAACACCTGACGGGGGCGTATCATTTGCACAAACATTTTCAGCATACGTCCCTGCAAGTGGCCGGAAGCCATACGGGGACGTAAAAGCTTGACGTGCGTATCGCGATAAAGTGCCTTCAGGTAATCACTTTCTTCGTCAATGTGCTGAAGGATATATTCGTCAATAGCGTCCGTTTCTTTCATTCCTATCTTCTATTTTTATAGGTAACGGTTGCGGTTGGGCAGCACATAGTCCATAGCATACTTCAACACATCTCCCACTACATTGATTTCAAGGAAAGAAGTCTGAGTACCTTGCTTACCGCTGCTCAGATAGGCCACCATGTCGCTTTCACTCAAAACGCCATCATCCAGCAATTTACGCAAAGCAGCGAAATAATATGCCTGTCCGTTAGCCTTTTCGGGCATATAGATAGCCTCCACCCCATATGACAAAGCCAGATGACGCATCGTTTTTTCTTTATAACAGATGGCCAATACAGGATATTTGCCACGGAAAGCAGCAATATTACGTGCGGTACGCCCGCTGAAACTGTCGGTAATAATGGCGCGGATATTCAGTTTGCTGGTAGCCTTTACTGCCTGTTTTGCCAGGAAAGCAGTTACGTCATTGGAGTTTTCATCCAAAGGAATACGGATGTCATTCTCGGCCAGTTTATCTTTCTCAGCCTGCGCTGCAATCTTGGCCATCGTCTTCACGGCTTCCACCGGATACTTGCCGTATGCCGTTTCTCCACTCAGCATCAATGCATCCGTGCGGTAGTAAATAGCATTGGCAATATCGGTCACTTCAGCACGGGTAGGACGCGGATTATTAATCATGGTATGCAACATCTGGGTAGCAACAATCACCGGTTTCTTTGCCAGAATACATTTCTTTATCAACAAACGCTGAATGCCGGGGATTCGTTCCTGAGGAACTTCAATGCCCAAGTCACCACGAGCCACCATGACTCCGTCGGCCACTTCCAATATTTCATCAATATTGTCCACTCCTTCCTGATTCTCGATCTTGGCGATAATCTTAATGTCGCTGCCGTATGCATCCAGTATCTGGCGGATATCCAGCACATCTTGCTTATTACGAACAAACGAATGTGCTATGAAATCAATGTCCTTTTCAATAGCATACAGTATATTGTTACGGTCCTTTTCTGTCAAAGAAGGGAGATTGATGCGCACGCCCGGTACATTCACACTCTTACGGTTACCCAAAGTAGCTTCATTCTGCACCTCGCACAACAAATACTCGTCTGTCTTCTCAATCACGCGCAGCTCCAGATCACCATCATCAATCAGAATATCGCCATCCACCTGAAGATCATGCACAAAACCGGGATAAGATACAGCAATACATTCACGGGTCGTTTCTTGTGCTGGATTGCCTACAATCTTTACTTTGTCACCAATCTGATAAGGAATAGGCTCGCCGCCTGCAATAGCAGTAGTACGCACTTCGGGACCTTTTGTGTCCATCAATATGGCAATACGGTTGGAAACCTCACGTACATTGGTTATCAATTTTTCAAAACCTTCACGTGAAGCGTGAGCCGTATTCATACGGACCACATTCATACCAGCCTTGAAAAGATCTCTTATAAACTCTACCTCGCAACGCTGATCTGAGATGGACGCTACGATTTTTGTTTGTTTCAACATCATAATCTTATCACCTTATATTATACCTAAACTTTTTATTTTCTCATCAACAAAGCCTCAATCGCCAAACGATATGAATGAAGCCCGAACCCACAAATTACTCCCACACAAGCGCAAGAAATCATCGACTTATGGCGAAACTCCTCACGGGTATGTACATTTGAGATGTGCACCTCAATCACAGGAGCTGTCACGGCGCGGATAGCATCCTGTAAAGCAATGGAAGTATGCGTATAAGCCCCTGCATTCAAGACGATGCCGTCATAATCAAAACCCACTTCGTGTATTTTATTGATCATCTCACCTTCCACATTCGACTGATAATACGCTATTTCAATGTCCGGATAAGTACGGCGCAATTCCACCAGATAGTCTTCAAATGAAACAGCACCATAAATGGAAGGTTCCCGTTTGCCTAATAAATTGATATTAGGTCCATTAATAATTTGTATTTTCATATTTATACTATATCTGAACTTTTTCTACCTTTGCAGGGAATTTGGGTACAAAGGTAGAAAAAAGAAATGAAAAGAACCGAGAAAACAGACAAGATATTGGTGAAATACAAGCAATATTTAAAGTTGGAGAAATCGTTATCTGACAATACGGTAGATGCTTATCTTACTGACCTGGACAAGTTACTGGCTTATCTTACATTAGAAAATATCAACATTCTGGATGTCCGGCTTGAAAATCTGGAAGATTTCTCAGCCGGATTACATGATATCGGCATCCACCCCCGTTCGCAGGCACGCATCTTGTCAGGCATCCGCTCTTTCTACCGTTTCCTCATTATGGAAGATTATCTGGAATCCGACCCAACAGAATTACTGGAATCCCCCCAGACAGGTTTCAAACTGCCCGAAGTAATGACGGTGGAAGAAATAGACTTATTGATAGGCAGCATAGACCGCGGAACCAAAGAAGGTCAACGCAACAGAGCCATATTGGAAACACTTTACAGTTGCGGACTACGTGTTTCCGAACTCTGTAATCTGAAATTATCCGAACTTTATTTTGAAGAAGGCTTCATCAAGGTGGAAGGGAAAGGAAGCAAACAGCGGCTGGTCCCTATTTCACCGCGTGCCATCAAGGAAATCAGGCTCTACTTCACCGACCGTAACCTGATGAAAATAAAGCCGGGATTTGAAGATTTTGTCTTCATCAGCAATTTCGGGAAGAACATCTCCCGCATCATGGTTTTCCATATCATCAAGGAACTGGCAGAGCGCATCGGTTTGAAAAAAAAATCAGTCCTCATACCTTCCGCCATTCTTTTGCGACACACTTGCTGGAAGGAGGCGCCAACTTGCGTGCCATACAGTGTATGCTTGGACACGAAAGTATCGGGACCACAGAAATTTATACACACATAGACCGCAATATGTTACGCAGTGAAATCATAGAACACCACCCCCGTAACATCAAATTCAGAGAAAAAGGTAAATAAAGGTTCTATATTCTAAAATATTTTAAGATAAATTGAAAAAAAGCAGGCTAAGAAGCTAGCACATAATAGAGTTTTTCCTATCTTTGTCCCCAAAGAGACGCACAAAAACGTACTATAGCGAATTTTACATTACAACGTTAAATTAATAAAGTAACTATGATTAAAAAGTTGTATTTGCCCTTAGTGGCTTTATTGGTCCTTGCCCTGTCATCATGCGGCAAGATGGGAGAATTGTCTTCTGACTATTTCACAACTAACCCTGAAGTGCTTGAAGCAATCGGTGGTAAAGTGCCTGTGACAATTAATGGTAAATTCCCCGAGAAGTATTTCAAGAAGAACGCAACTGTTGAAGTTACCCCTGTTCTGAGATGGAAAGGTGGCGAAGCTAAAGGCCAGCCTGCTGTATTCCAAGGAGAAAAAGTAGAAGGAAACAATCAGACTATCGCTTACAAAGCAGGTGGTAGCTACACGATGAAAGCTTCTTTCGACTATGTTCCCGAAATGGCAAACTCTGAACTTTATCTTGATTTCAAGATTACAAAAGGAAAGAAATCATACACTATTCCTTCTGTGAAAATCGCTGATGGCGTTATCGCGACTTCTGAACTGCCTACTGCTGCCAGCTCTAACGCATCATACGCTAACGATGCTTTCCAACGCATCATTAAAGATGCTCAAACTGCTAACATCATGTTCTTGATCCAGCAAGCTAACTTGCGCAACAGTGAATTGAATTCTGACGATATCAAAGAATTCCATAAGAAAGTGGCTGAAGTTAATGCTGACACCAAGAACTACAAACTGAATAACATTGAAATTTCTGCATACGCTTCACCTGATGGTGGTGTGAAACTGAACACCGGTTTGGCTGAAAACCGTGAAGCAAACACAGAAAAATATATGGAACGCCAGTTGAAGAAAGGCAAGATTGATACTAACCTGGATGCAAATACACTGCACAAGATTGGGAAGGTTTCCAAGAACTGGTATCCAAATCAAACTTGCAGGATAAAGATTTGATCTTGCGTGTTCTTTCTATGTACAATGATCCTGAACAAAGAGAAGCTGAAATCAAGAATATTTCTTCTGTATACAAAACTTTGGCTGACGAAATCCTGCCTCAGTTACGTCGTGCCCGTTTAACTGCCAACTATGACATCATCGGTCGTAGCGATGATGAAATCAACGAAGCATTCAACTCTGATCCTAAAGTATTGAGTGTAGAAGAATTATTGTACGCTGCTACACTGACTAACGACAACGCCCGCAAAGAAGCTATCTTCAACAAGACAACTCAACTTTATCCGAACGATTTCCGTGCTTATAACAACCTGGGTGAATTGGCATTCGCTGCCGGTGATGCTGCTAAAGCAGAAAACTACTTCAAACAAGCTGCTTCTAAGAACGCTAGCGCTCCTGAAGTAAACGCTAACCTTGGTCTTTGCGAATTGGTTAAGGGCAATGTTGCAGCTGCTGAAACTTACTTAGGCAAAGCTACAGGTGCTAATGCTGCCGGTGAAGCTTTGGGTAACTTGTATATCAAACAAGGCCAGTATGACAGAGCTGTCAACTCATTCGGTGACGCTAAGACTAACAGTGCCGCTCAAGCTCAGATTTTGGCTAAAGACTATAACAAAGCAAAAGCGACCTTGTCTGCAATCAAGAATCCGGATGCAATGACTGACTACTTGATGGCTATCGTTGGTGCTCGCACAAACAATGCTTCATTGGTAAGCAGCAGCATCAAGAGCGCAATCGCAAAAGATCCTTCAATGGCTGAAAAAGCTGCTAACGATCGCGAGTTCGCTAAATACGCCGACGCTATCAAATAATATAACTAGATATCATCTTGTCTAGTTTTTAGATGATTATTACTGTAACCGGAGGCTTCGTGATGAAGCTTCCGGCTTTTTTATGTAAAATAACCTTCATTTATACCTGCCTTTAGCCACAAAATGCGTATTTTCGCAAAAAATATCTTGAAATGAAAAAATTACTATTCTTTCTTTTCACTCTTGTTGTGCTGGCAAGCGGCTGCGGCAAGAAAAATACATTCACCTTAGAAGGAAGCATTAAAGGACTCCCTTCAGACACTATATTAGTATTTTATCAAGAGCCCGATTACAAGCTAGATACCATACTCCTCTCAAAAGGCAAATTCACTTACACTATTACCCCTGACACATTTACTATCTTTTCATTACTATTAGGAGAAAAACAAATCTTGCCGATATATGCTGATAAAGGAGAAAGTGTCACCCTAAACGGAATGGTCGGAGAGATAGAGGTTAAAGGAAAGGGAGAAAACGCACAACTGGCAAAACATATCCAGTACCTTAACACATTAGAAAATAACAAAACTGCCGTTATGGCTGCTGTGGATTCATTGATTAAAACCAATCCACACTCGTATAGCAATATCTATCTGATAGACAAATATTATGTACAGGACTCGCTTCCTGACTATAACCACATAGATCAACTGATAAAAGGATTAAGCGGTATCATAAAAGACACACCTTATATTATAGATCTCCAGAATAAATTAAGTGAGAAAAAAGAACTGACAGATCATCGCTACGTTTCCAACATCTCGTGCACGAACAGAGAAGGAAAGACCATCAACTGGAACAGCGTAAAAGGGAAATATGTCCTTTTGGATTTTTGGGCAAGCTGGAACAAAGAAAGCATTGCCACACAAGATTCTTTAGTACCCGTACAAAAGGCATTGAAAAAAATAAGTTTGTTATTATCAGCCTCTCCCTTGACTTGGACAAAAAGGAATGGATGGAGAAAATCATTCAAAGAGACACCACACAATGGAAACAAGTTTGCGATTTCAAAGGCTGGGACAATTCCATTGTCAAACAGCAAGGCATAACCCGGATTCCTGCCAATATACTTATAGGTCCTGACAAGCGGGTCATCACGCAAGATATACGAGGCAAAGAACTGATAGACAAAGTGAAACAGCTGATAGAACAAGATAAAGAGAAAGAAAAAGCCGCCAAAGAGGCAGAACGTACTCGAAAGAGACAAAATAAAAATAAAGAATGCTGGTAAAAGTCTATGGAGCAGCCGTTCAAGGTATCGACGCTACCATTGTAACTATTGAAGTAAATAGTTCACGAGGTATAAAAATTCTTCCTTGTCGGTCTGCCGGACTCGGCCGTGAAAGAAAGTCATGAACGTATTATTTCCGCTTTACAGGTAAACGGATATAAATTCCCTACTTGTCAGATTGTAGTGAATATGGCCCCTGCTGACATACGTAAAGAGGGGTCTGCATACGATCTTCCGCTAGCAATCGGAATATTGGCCGCTACCCAAATCGTATCGGAAGAAAAACTTTCACGCTATCTTATTATCGGAGAACTTAGCCTAGATGGAAGCCTGCAACCCGTCAAAGGAGCTCTCTCCATAGCTATCAGTGCCCGAGAACAAGGTTTTGAAGGATTCATACTTCCCAAACAAAATGCGCGAGAAGCTGCTGTAGTAAACAATCTGAAAGTATATGGCGTAGAAAATATCAAAGAGGTCATCGAATTTTTCAATAATGAACGCAATCTGGAGCCTAGCATCGTCAATACACGGGAAGAATTCTATGAAAACCAAAGTAGCTTTCCATACGATTTTGCTGATGTAAAAGGACAAGAAAGTGTAAAAACGCGCATTGGAAGTAGCCGCGTCTGGAGGACACAACTTGATTATGATCGGTTCACCCGGAAGTGGAAAGTCCATGATGGCAAAGTGTATGCCAAGCATTCTCCCTCCCCTGTCATTGGGTGAAAGTCTGGAAACGACTAAAATACATTCAATAGCAGGAAAATTAGGAAAAGACAGCTCACTGATTGCTATTCGGCCTTTCCGTAGTCCCCATCATACAATCTCGCAAGTAGCAATGGTAGGTGGCGGCACCAATCCCCAACCGGGAGAAATCAGTCTGGCCCACAACGGTTTGCTCTTTCTAGACGAGTTGCCGGAATTTAATAGAAGTGTACTTGAAGTACTTCGCCAACCCCTAGAGGACAGGTATATATCCATCTCACGAGCTAAATACAGTCTAGATTATCCGGCCAGTTTCATGCTGGTAGCCAGTATGAATCCCTGTCCATGCGGATATTATAATCATCCCACACGAGCTTGCGTCTGTAATCCTGGACAAGTGCAACGGTACCTGAACCGTATCTCCGGTCCTTTACTGGACCGCATAGATATCCAAATAGAAATAGTTCCGGTTCCATTCGAGAAAATGGCAGAACAACATCATGCAGAAAGTAGTGCAAGCATACGCAAACGGGTTATCAAGGCCCGGAAAATACAAGCTCAACGTTTTGCTAACCATCCGGGTATTTACTGCAACGCACAAATGGAAGCCGGATTACTCCATCTGTATGCTCAACCCAATGAAGCAGGGCTAAAATTATTACAAACTGCCATGACACGCCTCAACCTGTCGGCACGCGCATATGGTCGTATTCTAAAAGTAGCACGTACCATTGCCGATCTGGACAACAGCGAACACATTACTTCCATCCACCTGGCAGAAGCGATAAGCTATAGAAATCTTGATAGAGAAGACTGGGCCGGCTAGTTTAGCTGCCGGGCTCAGTTTCCTTTGCATGATAAATGACCTGCATCAATGAATCCAGTTCAATGTAATTTGCAAGTATATCCCCTTCTTCATCGGTCATTTCCCAATCTTTATTCTCACTCTTTTTAGAGAAAAGTACATTCAAAATGAATTTATACCACGCATTCATGATTCTTTCAATCTAAGGTTTTCATCAAAACAGAATAAGAAAAGTTTAGTTCATTAATCTTCCCTATTTTTCTCTTTTTTCGATAGCTTTATCGAACCTTTAGGAGAGAACTCAAATTTTCCTACATACCAATGTCCACCCTCTTCCAACTTCTTTTGATTCATATCTTTGATTAAAACAGAATCTGATTTAAATGCACCACCATTTTCTTCGCCGTCTATATCATTAAAATAGACTTTCTGTTCATTAATTCCACCTATACTCAAGTCTTCGGTCTTGAATTCTCCTTTTTCATCTGTATAAATTGTATCGGCAGGGAAAACGCCATTATTCCAATCTTGCCTTACGATTACCTGAATGTTTTTCAAAGGCTCATCCTTATCCGAAGTCACTGTACCTTTCACTAAGAATTTGCTATAAGGAGTACCATATTCACATCGTATCTCCAAATTCTCATCTTCATTACTGCAAGAAGCGAATCCAAGTAAAACCAACGCTCCGGACAATAACCGATGTACTGTCATTTTCTTTTTCATGTTCATAATCCCTAATAGTTTAAAGTCAGTTTTTATGTTATTTATCTTCTTTAGAAAGTTTTATTTCCATGTTGTATTCATAAGTACCTAAATACCAGTTTCCGTCTCCTTTCTTTATTTGTTTACTTTCCATATCCTTCATACAGACAGAATCCGATTTAAAAGTTCCTCCATTTGCCTCACCATCTATATCATTAAATATCAATTTCTTCGTATCGACCCATCCGTCTCTCATCATCTGTGAAACAAACTCACCTCCAGAATCTGTATAAATAGTATCATTCATCCGGACCAACTCCCCTTCTTCATCATTATAATATGCATTCTCATTTTTTACAATTACCTGAATGTCTTTCAAAGCCTTTCCGTCATCAGATATCACCTTACCTCTTACCCAGAAATCCATAGTAGGAGTTCCATATTCCACTGAGGTTTCAGCACAAGCAGCAAAACCCAATAAAGCCAGCACACCGCATAAGCTCTGCTCCAATACTTTCTTCTGTTTCATCTTCTTCATTCCTTTCTTTTTTATGGTGTTTGCAATCTTTTTAAATGACAGAACAATAAATCTCCATTTTCATCGCGCAGGTGCATGCCATTCCCTTTACAGAAACGAAAATATTTACAATCAGCACATTCATCTTTTTTCATCCATTCTCGGTCACGGTAAGGTTTGAATCTATGATTCCATACTTCCATAAAATCATTCTCATAAATATTTCCCTGGTGATAATCGGCACGAATACTGGGACAAGCAGAAATCGCTCCATCAATAAGAACTGAGCCGACCGATATTCCCGCCCGGCAAGCGAAGAAAGTATCGCGCACTTCAGCCTCATAATTACCTAGAAATCCCTCACAACCGTAACTTACATGGAATCCGGTCCTTCCTTTAACGGGCTCTTCCTAATAAAATTCCATTACTCCTCTGAACTCCTCATTAGACAATTGAAGTTCAGGATCTTTGGCTGCACGCCCTACCGGGAATATAGTAAAAAGCCGCCAACCTTTTACCCCCAAACTTATCAAGAAGTCTTTCAACTCCTCCAAACGCATATAACTATGCTTATTTACACAAGTAACCACATCAAAAACAAAATCAGGAACCTGTACCATCAACTTGATCGCTTCAACAGCCCGTTCAAAACTTTGCGGGTTGCCCCGCATCCAGTTATGATCCGTCGCAAAACCGTCAAGACTGACCGTAGCCGTATGCAATCCGGCATCCAACAGCCCATTCAATCGTTCACGAGTCATATATAGTCCATTAGTTACCATTCCCCAAGGAAACCCTCTTTCATAAATAGCACGCCCACACTCTTCCAGATCCTTCCTCATCAAGGGTTCCCCACCAGTAATAATCACAAAGATTTTATGCGGATCATTTTGAGCTGAGACACTATCCAACACCCGAAGAAAATCTTCCTTCGGCATATCAGGATGACCAGCGATCTTTTTACAATCACTGCCACAATGTCGACAATGCAAATTACAACGAAGAGTACATTCCCAAAATAGTTGCTTCAACTGATGCTCTTCCGTACGCTCATTTTCCAACCGCCGGAATATTTCAAGACCCATCCGACGACGAATAGACAAAGGGGCATTTATATTCATGTGTTTTTCCTTTTTTATATTAAATGCAAAGAAGTGCAAATCACTGCATCACAATATAACATTTTTTGCAATTTCCCAGCTTCCGGCAAAGCCCCCGAATAACAATATCTTATAATAAGTATGGTCTGTCAGAAATTTTAAAGGAGAAAATATTTCTGATTATTCCATATACTTACTAAAAATCACTAACTTTGCACGTTACTGGTAGAAATAACAAAAAAAGACATCATACAATGGAAAATAAATTCAAAAGAACCACCGTCACATCCGCTTTGCCTTACGCAAACGGTCCGGTACATATTGGTCATCTGGCAGGTGTATATGTTCCTGCTGATATCTACGTGCGCTATCTCCGCCTGAAGAAAGAAGATGTTCTTTTCATCGGAGGCTCTGACGAACACGGAGTACCTATCACCATTCGTGCAAAGAAAGAAGGTATTACTCCGCAAGATGTGGTGGACCGCTATCATACCTTGATAAAAGAATCATTCAAAGAATTTGGAATTTCATTCGATATATACTCTCGTACTACATCAAAAACACACCACGAACTAGCTTCCGAATTCTTCAAAACCCTGTATGATAAAAGTGAGTTCATTGAAAAGACCTCCATGCAATATTATGACGAAGAAGCCCATCAGTTCCTGGCCGACCGTTATATTATCGGTGAATGTCCTCACTGCCATGCAGAAGGAGCCTACGGTGACCAATGCGAGAAGTGCGGAACATCTCTTTCTCCAACCGACCTGATCAATCCGAAAAGTGCTATCAGTGGCAGCCAACCTGTGATGCGTGAAACTAAACACTGGTATCTGCCATTGGACAAACACGAAGGATGGCTGCGTGAATGGATTCTTGAGAATCATAAAGAATGGCGCCCTAATGTATACGGACAATGTAAAAGCTGGTTGGATATGGGCTTGCAACCTCGTGCGGTAAGCCGTGACTTGGATTGGGGAATCCCTGTTCCTGTAGAAGGTGCTGAAGGAAAAGTACTTTACGTATGGTTTGATGCCCCCATCGGCTATATTTCAAATACAAAAGAATTACTTCCCGACAGTTGGGAAACTTGGTGGAAAGATCCAGAAACCCGTTTGATTCACTTCATCGGAAAAGACAATATTGTATTCCACTGCATTGTTTTCCCTGCTATGCTGAAAGCAGAAGGAAGCTATATCTTACCGGATAACGTACCTAGCAATGAATTCCTGAACCTGGAAGGTGACAAGATTTCCACTTCACGCAACTGGGCAGTATGGTTGCATGAATATTTGCAGGACTTCCCCGGCAAACAGGATGTATTGCGCTATGTATTGACAGCCAATGCCCCCGAGACAAAAGACAACGATTTTACCTGGAAAGATTTCCAAGCACGTAACAACAATGAGTTGGTAGCTGTTTATGGTAACTTTGTAAACCGTGCTTTAGTGCTGACTCATAAATATTTCGATGGGAAAGTTCCAGTTTGCGGTGAATTGACCGATTACGATAAAGAAACATTAAAAGAATTTGCAGACGTAAAGGCAGAAGTAGAAAAACTATTGGATGTATTCAAATTCCGCGATGCACAAAAAGAGGCAATGAACCTGGCACGTATCGGTAATAAATACTTAGCTGATACAGAACCCTGGAAACTGGCAAAGACTGATATGGACCGTGTAGCCACCATTCTTAACATAGCATTGCAACTAGTTGCCAATCTGGCAATTGCTTTCGAACCCTTCCTGCCTTTCAGCAGCGAAAAGCTCCGCCAAATGCTGAATATGGAAACATTTGAATGGGACCAACTGGGACGTACCGATCTGCTGGCAGAAGGGCATCAATTGAATAAAGCAGAACTGTTGTTCGAAAAGATCGAAGATGAAACCATTCAAGCACAAGTAGACAAACTGTTGGCTACCAAAAAAGCAAACGAGGCTGCCAGCTATAAAGCTAACCCGATAAAACCGATAATTGCTTTCGAAGAATTTGAAAAGTTAGATATCCGTGTAGGTACCGTATTAGAATGTGAAGTAGTGCCTAAAATGAAAAAACTGCTGAAATTCAAGATTGCTGACGGACTGGAGAACCGTACCATCGTCAGCGGTATCGCGCAACATTATAAACCGGAAGAACTGATAGGCAAACAAGTTTTATTCATTGCCAACCTTGCTCCGCGCCAATTCAAGAATGGACTGGTGAGCGAAGGCATGATTCTAAGTGCTGAAAGCTTTGACGGCACCTTAGCAGTGACCTCATTATTAAGGGAGGTAAAGCCGGGCAGTGAAGTGAAATAATATACACCCAAATACAGAAAAGGCTGAAAGCAACTGAAACGTCTGCTTTCAGCCTGACTATTTTATAATCTATCTATAAAAATGGCAGAACAATCCTTGAAAGAAAAACAGCAAAAGGCCTCTTCTGGGGTGGACTAAGCAACGGAGTACAGCAGCTGCTGAATCTTTTTTTCGGGATATTCCTATCACGCATTCTGAATGCCGAAGATTATGGCATGGTGGGAATGCTATCCATCTTCTCTCTTATTGCAGGTTCCTTACAGGAAAGTGGGTTCACGGCAGCCCTAGCTAACAAACGGGAGATCTCCCACAAAGACTATAATGCCGTATTCTGGTTCAGTACCGGACTAAGTGCCTGTCTCTACCTCATTTTGTTCCTTTGCGCCCCACTCATTGCCGAATTCTATCATACTCCCGAACTGACAGCTTTGGCACGATACACTTTCCTCGGTTTCTTTGTAGCCAGTTTGGGTATTGCCCACAGTGCTTACCTGTTCCGCAACTTAATGGTCAAGCAAAAGGCAATGGCGGTCACTATCGGATTAACTGCCTCAGGAACTATCGGTATAACTATGGCCTGCTTGGGATTTGCCTATTGGGGCATAGCCACACAAAGCATTGTTTATGTAGGAACTATTAATATCTGTTATTGGTGCTTCTCACCCTGGCGACCTACACTTACTTTCGATTTCAAGCCTTTAAAAGGGATGCTTTCTTTCAGCAGCAAATTAGTAGTAACCAATATATTCAACCACATCAATAATAATATCTTTACCGTTATTCTTGGTAAATTCTATTCGGGACAAGAAGTAGGCTATTTTACTCAAGCTAATAAATGGAATTATATGGGACATTCATTAATTTCAGGAACAGTCAACAGTGTGGCCCAACCTGTACTTTCCAGTTTATCGGATGAAAGGGAACGCCAACAACGCGCTTTCCGGAAGATGCTCCGCTTCACTGCCTTTATTTCTTTCCCGGCTATGTTAGGATTATCATTAATCGCACCCGAACTGATTATGCTGACTATTACGGACAAATGGTTGCCCAGTGCCTCCATCCTACAGTTGCTCTGCATCGGTGGCGCATTCATCCCCATAACCAATTTGTATTCCAACCTAGTTATCAGCAAAGGAAAATCGGATATCTACATGTGGAATACCATCAGTTTAGGCATTATCCAGTTAACAACCATGCTCCTGCTTTATCCATACGGTGTACATACCATGATTATAGTGTATGTATCCATCAATATCTGCTGGCTGTTTGTATGGCACTATTTTGTATGGCAACAAATACGGCTCAACTTGTTCGCAGCACTGAAAGACATCCTTCCGTTTGCCTTCATAGCTACTGCGGTAATGGCAGCTACCTATTATGTCACTATCGGCTTTGCCAATCTGTATTTATTAATGGCAAGCAAGATTATCATAGCCGGCACACTCTACACAGCCATCCTGTGGTTGAGCGGCTCTGTCACTTTTAAAGAGAGTTTACACTATATAATCAAGAAATAATGGCTGCTACACGTCACTCCGGATTAGAATGTTTACGAATTATCAGTATCATACTGATTGTATCCATGCATATTCTAGGGAATACCTTCCACACCAGTAATTTGCTGAACAAAGAATTCATACTATTTGTCAATACATTGGGAAACACAGGAGTAACTTTATTCATTCTGATCTCAGGCTATTTCGGAATCCGTTTCAATACACATAAATTTTTCAAGATGCTGGTTGTCGTATGGTTTTATTCCATCGTTTCTTATCTGATCGAAACAATATGGCTTCACACTCCGCATACCTGGACAGGACTAGCCTCCTCATTGATACCGATACTTAGCAAAAAATACTGGTTTATGACCTGCTATGTAGTGCTTTATTGTTTCTCACCCTATTTAAACCGACTGGTTCAAAACCTCTCACAAAAAAGTTATGAACAACTACTGTTACTATGGGGATTCTTTTTTATATTTGCCCCGACAATCCTGTTTTTTGAAATTCAAAATGACACAGGTAAGGGAATTATCAATGTCACACTAGCTTATCTCATAGGACAATATCTGAAGGTCTATGGTCTTCCGGAAAACATGAAACGACATAGCTGGGATATTTTATCAGGGAGCCTTGCCGGTATTTTTATACTGAATTCCCTGCTTACAGCAATGAGTGGAAATATCATACTGAGATTCGCCCGAGATAATAATCTACTGATTATCATCGCCTCTATCATGGTTTTCTACCAGTTCACCCGATGGCATTTTTCATCCCGCATCATCAATTACCTAGCAGGATACGTTTTTGCCTTATATATGCTTCAAGGACTTCTTATCCACTGTTTACAACCCTGGTATACCCCTTATGCAGACAGCAATCTACTTGTTCTGTATTTTATGGGAACACTTGTTTCTATCTGTCTGACAACACTTGTTATAGAATGGAGCAGACGGCTGCTATTAGGAAAAATAGAAAACAAATTAGCAGATGCAATGGAAAGAAGAGGAGCAAAAATTAAAATGTTTACAGATAATCATTAAAACAATTATTTATTTCCGCAACTCATAATTTCAAAATCTCCAATGGAGTCCCTCCTATCTGAGCTGCCATATCCGAAAATGAACTCTGAAAAGAACCATATATTTTTTGTGTACGGGCCAATGTGTACATATCCGTGATACCCTCCCTTATTCCCTCCAAAGATCCACGGTCTGCCTTTTTTCCGGAACAGAATATCCGGTCACCATAACGCTCTTTCATCTCCCGCTTCACCTCTTCCGAATCTGTAGCCAAATAGATAGCCACCTTATCGTCCTCTTTTATCTCCTCATCCAGTTTCTGATAGAATAACTCGATAGGGCTTTGCCGGATAGAAGCCAGATTATCTGTACGACGGATATGCATACCAATCATGGTATCCGAAAAATTCCGACAACGGTTTTCCACCTCTTCCATAACCTCTTCTACCGGAACAATAACCGACTGATCCATACATAATCATAAGGTTGAAAAGCGGTATATGATGCCATATAAACACAGCTACCTTCTTTAACCCACCGTTCAAAATCAAAATGCCGATTACATAAAGGAGTAATAGAACGCTCGTACAGGCAAGACTTGAAAAACAGTTTCTGAAACAAAAGCGGGAAATGAAAATTCCTGGAACGAGGTCTGTCCAACAATGCATAATCCAACTGCGAAGCATCCCGCAAACAGGCAATCTTCCTGTCCACAGGTTTGAACAATTGGCTAAACGGTGCATTTAGCGCCCAATCCTGAAACCAAACGATACTTAAATCACTATCACTCTTCGCTGCCAGTGCCACGGCCGAAGCCACCGCACGCATACGGTTAGCCAGTCCTCCTACCGGTACAAATGTAATTTTACCCATTCTCATTAAATTTTAAGGCAAATATAAACAACATTGCTTATAAATGCTAATTAATTACTACTTTTGCATAGTCCCCCGATAAACAAAAGAAATGAGAAAAAATATCGCAATCGTATTAGCAGGAGGTATAGGCAGCCGCTTAGGTCTGTCCACTCCCAAGCAATTCTTTAAAGTAGCGGGCAAAAATGGTAGTCGAGCATACAATAGATGCTTTCGAAAGCAATCCGCACATCGATGAAATTGCCATTGTTTCCAATCCTTTTTATATTGCTGACTTTGAGTCCATCATTATCAAGAATGGATGGAAAAAAGTGAAGAAGATTCTGAAAGGCGGTCAGGAAAGATTTCATTCCAGCCTTTCGGCTATCAAAGCTTACGAAGGCAGCGATGTCAACCTGATTTTCCATGATGCTGTACGTCCATTGGTCAGCCAACGTATTCTAAATGATGTCATCAAAGCATTGGAAACATATGCAGCTATTGATGTCGCCATGCCTGCCACTGACACCATTATCGAAGTAGATGGAGATTTCATTCATCAGATTCCCGACCGGTCCAAACTAAAACGGGGGCAGACTCCACAAGCTTTTCATTTGGAAACCATCAGCCACGCTTATGAAATCGCCTTGAAGACGAACATTTCAAAGTTACCGATGACTGTGGGGTTGTTGTAAAATATTTACCCGATGTACCTGTATATGTAGTTACAGGCGAGGAAAGCAACATGAAGCTGACCTATAAAGAAGATACCTACCTATTGGACAAATTCTTCCAGTTACGTAAAAGTGAGCTGAATGAAATTCCATTGAATGAAAGCCAACTGAAAGGCAAAGTAGCCGTCATCTTCGGTGGAAGCTATGGAATAGGAGAACATACAGCCCGTATGCTACAGGAGAAACAAGCAAAAGTATTCTGTTTTTCCCGAAGCATGAACGGTGTGGATGTAGGCAAAAAGGAACAAGTGGCCGATGCTCTAAAAAAAGTATTCTTACAAACCCACAGAATAGACTATATCATCAACACGGCTGGCGTCCTCAACAAAGAGCCTTTGATGAGTTCGGACTATCAAACGATATACAATGCGGTGAGCACCAACTATATGGGAACTATCAACGTAGCGATGGAGGCGTACGCCTATTTAAAAGAAAGCAAAGGGAAATTAGTTTTCTTCACCTCCAGTTCCTATACTCGCGGCAGAGCTTTCTACAGCATCTATTCCTCTACGAAAGCGGCCATTGTAAACTTTGTACAAGCTATCGCACAAGAATGGGAACCGTTTGGCATTGCTGTTAATTGCATCAACCCCGAACGTACCAAAACTCCCATGCGCGTAAAAAACTTCGGAACAGAACCTGAGAACACCCTATTATCAGCAGAAAAGGTCGCAATTGCCACCATACAGTCATTGGTTTCCGAATTTACAGGACAAGTAATTGATGTAAAAAGAAATGAAGTATGAAAAATGAATTTCTATCTACCTATGTAGCCAATAACCTGCGAGCCTGCCAACTGAAGCAACTCTCCATATTAGAAGAAATGGACCGTATTTGCCAAAAGCACCACCTGACCTACTGGCTGGACGGAGGTACATTATTGGGAGCCGTGCGCCACGGAGGATTCATCCCTTGGGATGATGATATAGATATAGGAATGCCATTGGCCGATATGCAAAAATTCATAGAAGTAGCTCCTGACGAACTATCCGAAGGGTTATTCCTCCAAACCCCACAAAGTGATCCTTCAAGCAAGGAACCGATTATAAAAGTGAGGGACTTGAACTCTCTGTATGTAGAATTCGGCGATAATTTTAATGCGGATTATCAAAAGGGGCTTTTTGTAGATATATTCCCATTTATTGATTACCCCAGCATACCCAAATCATGGGTAAAGAAGCTAACCAAAGGAATCTCCAAAAGCTATTCCATTCTGCATACGCAACATTATTATTCTCTACGTGCCTTCGCAGAATTCTTTTACTTCGGCACAAAATACTGGCTGTTCAAAGGAATATGGAATCTGCTTGGTCTGCTCTACAAAAAAGATACTTATCTTTCCAATGTTCTGATAAACAATGGATACGGTATCATGCACCGCAAAGACTCTGTATTTCCCATATCAGAAATAATTTTTTGAAGGGAAACCATTCAAGGCACCTGCCAACCCAGATGCTTACCTGAAAGATTTATATAAGAATTACATGGACATTCCTCCCAAAGACAAACAGAAAATCCATGCCATTTATATTCACCCCGAATTGATAAAGAAACCATGAAACCGTTCCTTGTAGATGTACCCGTACTCATTTTGTTCTTCAACCGCCCGCAACA
>ENA-OQOA01000284-OQOA01000284.1-human-gut-metagenome-genome-assembly--contig:-NODE-284-length-24371-cov-6.262374_pt1 | contig 24371 bp, 25 predicted proteins | sample MGYA00242633_ERZ504888 | MGnify/ENA primary metagenome ERZ504888 (study PRJEB26092, sample SAMD00036372) | human gut metagenome | host: Homo sapiens | study: EMG produced TPA metagenomics assembly of...
CCATCTCGTGCGCGTTAGATGGGACTTTTGCGGGGTGGAGCAAGGCGGGAGCGTGACCGTGCGTCCCCGTTGCCGCGTACTGTGGTAAGTCAAGCTAAGCCAAGGAGGAGTCATGCCATACGTTATCGCCCAGCCGTGCGTGGACGTCAAGGACAAGGCTTGTGTGGACGAGTGCCCGGTCGATTGCATCTACGAGGGTTCGCGTTCCCTGTACATCAATCCGAACGAGTGCGTCGATTGTGGCGCATGCGAGCCGGTGTGCCCGACCGAAGCCATCTTCTACGAGGATGACCTGCCCGACGAGTGGGCTTGGTACAAGGATGCCGCGGTGAGTTTCTTCGCCGAGGTCGGTGATTTCGGCGGTGCTTCCGCACACGGCCCGATCGGCCACGATCCCGAGCAGGTGGCCGCGTTGCCGCCTCAGAATCAGGACTGATCCGCCCGGTATCATTCTGCAGGCCGTCGCCTTGTGCGGCGGCCGCTTTCATAGAGCACGGTTCCTTCGCCGGGTGACACGCCACGGCCGGCCGGAGGACGTCGAGGAAAGGACCAGCATGGGCTTTCACGCTTATTCATCGCCATACGATTGGTCTCGCATCGCCCCGTACAAGACAAAGGCGGCACAGGTGCCGGGCGGCATCGTCGACCTGTCGGTGGGCTCTCCCGTCGACCCGGTGCCGCAATCCGTGCGTGAGGCGCTTGCCGTGGCCTCGGACGCGAAGAACGCGCACGGCTATCCGGTGACGGCCGGATCCGGTGATCTGCGCGACGCCATCTTCGAATGGTTCCGTGCCGTGCGCGGCGTGGACCTGCAATCCATCAACGCCGACGTCGTGCCCACGGTCGGCTCCAAGGAGGCCGTCGCGCTGATGGCCTCGCTGTTGCACCTCGGCGAGGGCGATGTCGTGGTCCAGCCGAAGGTCTCGTACCCCACGTACGAGATCGGCACGCAGCTGGCCGGTGCGAGCGTGCTGAAGGTCGATGACGTCTCGGATGTCGACTCATGGTGCCATGTGCCAGGTGTGAAGGCGGTATGGGTCAATTCGCCGTGTAATCCCACCGGCGGCGTGCTGTCCGGCGGCTGGCTGTCCGATATCGTCGCGGCGGCGCGTCGCATCGGCGCGGTGGTGCTGTCCGACGAGTGCTATGCCCTGATGTGCTGGTCGTCGAATTCGCGTGATTTCCACGTGGACGGTGCCGAGGCCGGCACGTCGACGCCGGTGTCGTTGGCGACGTCCCCGTGCGCGTTGAACACCGCCGTCTGCGATGGTACCGCAGACCGGATCCTGGTGCTGTACTCGCTCAGCAAGCAGTCGAACATGGCGGGATACCGGACCGCGTTCATCGCGGGAGACGCCGGCCTGGTGCGTGAGATGTCGGCGTACCGCAAGCAGATCGGGCAGATCATCCCCGGTCCGGTGCAGTCCGCGATGGCCGCGGGATTGCGTGATTTCGATGCGGCGAAAACCCAATGGACGCGCTATCGCCGCCGTCTGAAGACGCTGGTCGGCGCGCTGCGGTCCGCCGGATACGACGCCCGCATGCCGCAGGGGGCGCTGTACGTGTGGGTGCGGGCGAAGTCGGGCGACTGCTGGCGCGACATGGACGATCTGGCCGCGCTCGGCATCATAGCGAGCCCCGGGGAGTTCTACGGAGCGCCGGAATGCCTGCGCTTCTCCGCCACCGCGAGTGACGATGCCGTCGCCGACGCGGCGAGGCGTCTCTCGCGCTGACGTCGGTCGGCTCACCCACCGGCTCACAATCCCAGCGACGCCGCGCCCTTGCCGTATTTGCGGCGTATCGCGTCCAGCGCCTGCTCCGCGTCGCGCTGCCGCGCCGACCGCGTGACGGTTCCGGCGGACTGTGCCTCGGTCTCCTCCAGCACGTCATCCAACGTCGGCTGCACGGTCGAACCAGCCGACCTCGCCAATCCGCTCGCGCTCATGCCGGCGAGCCGGATGTCTCGCGGCAGGGGAGTGCCGGGGCTCCGCATGGCGGCGACGCCACCCTCGATCCCCAGCATCCGGCACAGTAGCTCTACGGATTGCGGATACAGCGTGGCGGCCGTGTCCTCGGCGCGTTCCATGGTGTGTGACATCGACTTGTAGCTCAGATCGGCGAACCGCAGTTTCACCGTCACCGTCCGCGCCACCAGACCGCGTCTGCGTAGCGAGCTCGCCACTTCGTCGCAGCACCGGCGCAGCAGGTCGCATACCCGTCGCATGTCGCGCGTGTCCTCGGGGAACGTGCTCTCGGAGCCGATCGACTTCTCCGGAGTGTACGGCGTCACCGCACGCCCATCCATGCCACGCGCGGCCATATACAGGCCGTGGGCCATGGTCTGCGAGCCGATGGCCGTGGCCAGCGTCTGCTCGCTCATCTTCGCCAGGTCGGCCACGGTCTTCACGCCCCACTCCGCCAGCCGCCGCTCCAGCGAAGGCCCGATGCCGGGTATGCCCCGCAGCGGCATCATCTGTACGAACTCGGCGTGACGGGCGACGGGAATCAGCAGCATGCCATCAGGCTTCGCATTCGTCGACGCCATTTTCGCGACCAGCTTGTTCGCGGCGACGCCCACCGAACAGGTCACATGGAACCGCGAGGCGACCTCCTGTCGTATCCAGGCGCCGATCCGGGTCGGCCGTTGCCAGGCGAGCAGCGCCCCCGACACGTCCATATACGCCTCATCCACCGAAACCTGCTCGAACCGGTCAGTGACCTGGCTGAACACCTCTTCGACGATGCGCCGAGACCTCATCCGGTAGTAGTGCATGTCCACCGGCAGGAACACGCCGTCCGGGCACAGCTGACGGGCGCGGGCGCTCGCCATCGCCGAATTGACGCCGTAACGCCGTGCCTCATAGCTCGCCGCCGACACCACCGAGCGCGTCCCGGTGCCGATGATCACCGGCTTGCCTTTGAGTTCGGGATGACGTGCCACTTCCAGCGAGGCGTAGAAGGCGTCCATGTCGATGTGCAGCACCGTGCAGCCGGTCTCGTCATGCCCCCAATCGCGTTTGGCGGCGGCCAGTCTAGGTGCGGTACTCATATCCCTTATCGTACCGTGCCGGGCCGGGATGGAGCGGGCCTTGCCGTACCGGTTGGGGAGCGGCCGTCGCAATCTCTTTGCCGCCCGCGCGTGGCCTGGCCTGCCGGAGCGCAGGGCGCCGCGAAATTGCTGGCGTCGCGCTGCTGATCGTCGCGGGGATCGTCACGTTCACGGGCGACTCGAATCCGGCGCGTTGACCCGCCGTCAGGCCCCGTATGACGCCGCGTGCGGCACACCGTGTTGCTGAAGTCCGGGGGACGATGGTAAGATGCCATGTTGTTGCGCCAATGTGCAACATGGAGACATGCCTGAGTGGCCGATAGGGGCACCCTGCTAAGGTGTTAGTCGTGTTTAGCGGCTCGAGGGTTCGAATCCCTCTGTCTCCGCCGACTAGGCTCCGGACGTTTGCCCGGGGCTTTTTGCTTTTTCCGGGTCTTTCTCGAGGGACGTCAAGAACGACTATTGCAGCCCGTATTATGGCAGCAGGCTGGAGCTGCCGGCGCGTGGGTCGATGCTGTGTGACTGGTAGGGAATCGGTAAGCCGCGAAAAGCTGAATGTCCGCTGGGATTTGTGCGGTCATGATATGAGAAAGCCGGTTGTGCATAATCCGCGCGACCGGTCATCCGGGCAAGGCGTATCGTCCCTTGTAGCGAAGCAGGGGGGCGGAGGTACGCCATTGTCCGTCCGTCTCCAAGCAGTCATTCTACCCCCTTCGTTTACCATGGCATAATGATGTCATCGTTCACATAGTAAGAAAGATGCCGCCGCAATGTGATTGCATATGCCGGTTTCCCGCGCGTGTCGCACGTCTGTGCTTGTGTCGTATGGGAGATTCGCCCGCGCGTGTCGTGTCCGCTTACTGGACAGTAGCTGACGGGCGTTAGACTGAGAACCATCAGGACGAGATGAGCGAGGAGCGTACGATGGGGCACATCCGGGGAAAAGGGCATCACAGGACGACGGCATCGCATTCGCCCGTCAGGGCGCTCGTCGTCGTGCTGGTCATCGTGGCGGTGCTCGTCGGCGGCGGATGGCTGGTCGTGCGGCATATGCAGGCCGCCGCTCCCGTCGCGAAACCGGACAAGGCCGCGACGGTGACCCGGGTCGATCTCGACAACAAGCAGGCCGTACCCGAACCGGTTGTGGAGCACCATGGCAATTCGCCCGACTGCCCGGACACCGACTGCATCTCCATGCTGGTCAACGGCGACCTGCTGTTCCATCCGAACCTGTGGAAGCATTTCGCCGGTGCGAACACCGCCGCCACCGATGGCACGGCGTTCGATTTCACGCCGCTGTTCGAAACCATGAAGCCATACATCCAGGCGTCCGACATCGCCGTGTGCGAGTTCGAGACGCCGATCGCCAAACGCGGCGGTCCCTACACCGGCTATCCGGTATTCAACGTGCCGCCGGAGGTCGCCGATGCCGCGGCCTCGGTCGGCTACACCGCCTGCACGCACGCCACCAACCATTCATGGGATCAGGGTGCCGACGGCATCGCCCGCCTGTGGGATACGCTCGCGTCCAAGGGCATCGCGCAGACCGGTTCGTACAAGACCGAGGAGGACTCCACCAAGCCGCTGGTCATCGACTCGCCCACGGGCGGCGGCAAGCTCGGCCTGGTCACCGGCACGGTGTCGCTCAACGGCATGACCGCCGACCATGACTGGCAGGTCGACCGCCTGCGCGAAGCCGGCGACCCCCAGCATCAGTCCGACATCGACCGTGCCGTCGCCAAGGCCAAGGCCGCCCGTGAACAGGGCGCCGACGTGGTGGCCATGGCCATGCATTCGGTGCAGGAATACATCGACTACGCCGATTCGTGGCAGGTCTCCGAGGCGCATGAGCTCGCGGACACCGGCGCGTTCGACGTGATCTACGGCGCCGGATGCCATTGCGCGCAGCCCATCGAGAACTACAACGGCACGTGGATCATCTACGGGCTTGGCAACACGGTGACGGTCAGCGCCCCCGCCAGCAGAATCGTCAACAATCAGGGCGTGACCGCCCGCATCCAGTTCGCCGGCCGCAAGGGCGTGGCCGGGGCATGGCGCGTCAGCCGCATCGACTGGGTGCCGACCGCGAACATGCGGCAGGGCTCATACCAGTGGTGCCCGATCTCCAGCGACCATCCCAACGGCACATGCTGGTCCGAATCGCAGGATGCGCAGGTGCGCCAGCGCATATGGAACGTCATCTATTCGATGGGCGCCGACAAGAACGTCGTGAAGGAGTGGAACATCACCGATGAAAACCGTTCTTGACACGTCCGACCGGCCGGCGCATGACGCACTGGTGGAGAAGAAGTCCGAGTTCATCGCCGATGTGTGCCATGTGGATGCGTTGGACGAGGCGCTGCTGTTCGTCGATTCCGTTCGCCAGCTGCACCCCAAGGCCCGGCATGTGGCGTACGCCGCGATATGCGTCGACGGCGATGGTCGCGTGCGGGAGAGGATGAGCGATGATAGCGAACCATCCGGCACCGCCGGCAAGCCCATTCTCGACGTGCTGCGGCAGGGAGATCTGATGAACTGCGCAGTGACGGTCACCCGGTATTTCGGTGGTATCCTGCTGGGGTCGGCGGGCTGATTCGCGCGTATTCGTCCGCCGCCTCGCTGGGCGTCAAGGTGGCCAGACTGGCGTCCATCGAGACGTGCCGCAGATACACGACAGCGCTGCAGTACCCGCAATTTGACGTGTTCCGTCAACTCGCCTCGGATTGCGGGGCCGCGCTGGAGAATGAGCGGTACAGTGACCGTGTCGTACTGGACGCGGTGGTGCCGGTGGAGCGTGAGCGGGAATTCCTCCGGCGCGTGCGTGAGACGTTCAGCGCGACGGTGACGCCCGAATCCGGTGAACTGATAAGCCGTCCCGTCGCAATCTAAACAGGTGCGATGTTATGCGCAGCATGACTGGGGTGGTTTTGCAGTACTCAGCTCACCCGTCAGCAGGAACGCAATACTTTGCGGAAGATATGGTTCGGTTCGGCGACCCCTCGGGTATGGTGATGACTATGAGCGAGATGCAACGACATGATGACGAGGCCACGGCGCGCGAGGCCACGGCGCAGACTGCAGCGCAGTCTCAGCCCGACAGCGCCACTGACTCCACGCCCTTCGAGCCTCTGACCGCCACGTATGAGCGGCTGCGGCACTCCACCGATAGCGCGGAACTGTCCGAGTTCGCGCGCCGTCCGTTGCCGGACCGTTCCGATCAGGCGGCGTTCTCCCGTGCGACGGCACTACTGGAGGCCGTCGCCGGCAACCGGCACACGCCGTTGGAAGATCGCATCATGCTGGCGGAGACGATGCCGTTCCCGAACATCCTGGTCAAGCTGTCGACAGACCCGAGTCCGGACGTGCGCAGGGCCGTGGCGGCCAACGGGGACGACAAGAACTGGCTGGTGGGGCGCCTGACCAAGGACGAGGTCCCCGAGGTGCGCGACGCGGCGCTGCGCAACAAGCGCACATCATGGAAGATGCGGCTGGAGGGAGCGCAGAACACCGATCTTGACGCCGACACCCTGGACGTGCTGTCAAGGCTCGGAGTATCGGAGGAATCCGGTGCCCCGGCGATTCTCGCGACGATGGTGCGGCGCGCGGTGGCGTTGAACCCCGGCACTTCGCAGGAGACGCTCGACCGGTTGCGCGACGACCCTTCGCCCGAAGTGGCGAAAGCCGCGGCGAGCCGGACCTCGGACGCCTCGTGACGCATCATTGCGCGACACCCTCCCTGCGCTCCCTCCTGCCACCCCCGTACTGACCCCGTTTCGTTCCGACCCGTCCGCCGCCGGCGGATCAGGCGATAATCGCGGGTAAAATCTGGCGCAATTCGCGGTATACGTAAGCGTGCCGCGCAAAAGCGGGCTTACACTAAGGAATATGACAGAGAGTACAGAAAGTGCGGAGCGTCTCGCGCGTCCGCTGATCCATCTGGCGCGTCTGGTTGGATTGGCCACGAGCTACATCGGCATGAGCGACGACTATCACGAGATCGATGATGATGTCCTGAAGGCGTTGCTGGGTGCGTTGGGCGTGGACGCCCATGACGATGACGCCATCGATGATTCCGTTGTCCGTATCCTTCGCGAGCGCCACGGGCGTCTCGTCGCCCCGACCGTGTTGCATGTCGTCGGCAAGGAAGATCGTGTGCTGCTCAACACCGGTATCATGCAGATTCCCTCCGCAACCATCACGCTGGAAAACGGCGACGAATACCAGGGTGCGCTGGAGCCGGGAGCCGGAGACGGATCGCAGGCGTACGAGGTCGACGGCAAGTTCGTGGCGACGGCATCCATCACCATACCCGCGGATCTGCCGATGGGATACCATACGCTGCATGTCAGCGTGGGCGACCGCACGCAGGACGCCACGCTGATCAGCGCCCCCGAGCGTATTCCGATGCTGCCGGCCATGGAACATGACCAGCTGTGGGGCTGGATGGCCCAGCTGTATTCCATCCGGTCCGCCGGATCCTGGGGCGTGGGTGATTTCGAGGACCTCAAGACCCTCATGGTCGATTCGCACAGCAAGACCGGCGCCGATTTCATGCTGGTCAACCCGCTGCACGCGTGCGAGCCGGTAGCGCCGCTCACCCCGTCGCCGTACCTGCCGATTTCCCGCCGCTTCATCAACTTCACGTACATTCGTCCCGAGGCGATCGAGGAATATGCCGGCCTCGGCGATGACCTGAAATCGCAGATCGGCGAGCTGCACGCGCAGGCCGAACCGCTGAACGGGGACGCGCAGATTATCGACCGTGATTCGATGTGGCGCGTGAAGATGCACGCCCTGTGGCTGATTTTTAAGGCCGGGCGCAGCGAGGAGCGTCAGAAGGCGTTCGACGACTACAAGAGCACGTCCGCCGAAGGGCTTGAGGCCTACGCCACGTGGTGCCTGTGCTACGACAAGTGGGGCGCGCCGACCGGCGAAGCCGACAGCTGGGAGAAGCGCCTCGACAAGAACAGCGACGAGGTGCAGGGGCTGCGTCGACAGTTCCCCGACACATTGGACTTCTACCGCTGGTTGGAATGGATCGCCGACGAGCAGCTGGGAGCCGCTCAGCAGGCCGCGAAGGACGCCGGCATGCAGATCGGCCTCATGGCCGACATGGCGGTCGGCGTGCATCCGTCCGGCTCCGACGTGTGGTGGAACCCGGAGTGTTTCGCCAAGGGCGCCACGGTCGGTGCGCCGCCGGATTACTTCAACCAGCAGGGGCAGGACTGGAGCCAGCCGCCACTCAACCCGATCGAGCTGGAGAACACCGGCTACCTCACGTATCGTCACATGGTGCAGGGCATGTTCGCCCATGCAGGCGCGGTGCGCATCGACCACATCCTCGGCCTGTTCCGCCTGTGGTGGATCCCCTCCGGGCACACGCCCAAGGACGGCGCCTATGTGCAGTACGATTCCGAGATCATGCTCGGCATCCTGGCACTTGAGGCGTCGCGCGCCCACGGCGTGGTCGTCGGCGAGGATCTGGGCGTCGTGCCTGACCACGTCTCGACGTCGCTGTCCGCGCATCAGGTGCTGGGTTGCGCCGTCGAATGGTTCGAGCAGATGGACGGCAAGTTCCGCGCCCCGAAGGATTGGCGCGAGTTCTCGCTCGCCTCGGTGAACACGCACGACCTGCCGCCCGCAGCCGGATATCTCGCGTACGAGCACGTCGAACTGCGCGAGCGCCTGGGACTGATCGAAGGATCGGTCGAGGACTTCGAGCAGAACGCGCGCGCCGAGCACAAGGCCATGATGGTCATGCTGATCGTCAACGGCTATCTCGACCCCGACCTGCTGAAGGACGAGAAAGCCCACGAGCAGGAGATCGTCGAGGCGCTGTACCGCGGCCTGCGCGGCTCCCCGTGCAAGCTGCTCGCGGCGTCCATCGTGGACGGCGTGGGAGAGCGCCGCGCCCAGAACCAGCCCGGCACCAACAACGAATATCCGAACTGGCGCATCCCGCTGGCCGACGGCAAGGGCAATGTCGTGCCGCTGGAGGAGCTGTTCTCCAACACGCGTCTGCTCTCGCTCGCCAAGGTCATGCAGGGGCGCTGAGGGTGCGATATGGGCATGCCATCCGGCCGTACATGTCGTTCGGCCGGATGATGAAGTGTGTCGTGTGGCGTTGCGAAATGTCAAAGGTGGCGTTATCATAGAGGATTGTTGTGTTTCCCTAAGGGGTCCTTCAAAGCGCTTTCCCACTCGCCATCGAGGACTTTCAGGGAGCCCACGGATAATGAGGCCGAAACCGCCAAGCCTGACCAGCGCGGCAGTCCAAGCCCGGAACACAATAAGCAAGAAAAGGTACACCAGTGAAAACTTTCACTCCGAAACCAGCCGATTTGACTCATGACTGGTACATCATCGACGCCACCGACGTGGTGCTCGGTCGTCTGGCCACTCAGGTCGCCACGCTGCTGCGCGGCAAGAACAAGCCGACCTACGCGCCTCACGCCGATTCCGGTAACCACGTGATCATCATCAATGCCGACAAGATCGCTCTGACCGGCAACAAGATGGGCAAGGAACTGTACTCGCACTCCGGTCGTCCCCGGTGGCCTGCGTCGCGATAGCTACGCCGAGCTGCTGGCGAACAAGCCGGAGCGCATCATCAAGGCTGCCGTCAAGGGCATGCTGCCGAAGAACCGTCTGTCCAAGGTGCAGCTGGACCGTCTCCGCATCTTCCGTGGTGCCGAGCATCCGCACACCCCGCAGCAGCCGCAGGTTTTCGAGATCGCTCAGGTCTCGCAGCAGGCCAAGTGAACCGAAGGGAGATAGAGAATCATGGCTGAAAACACCAACGACTCCGCGGTTCAGGCAACCGAAGAGGAGCTCACCAGCTACACCACCGAGACCAACGCGGGTGCCGGCACCGGCACTTCCGCGATTGCTCCGGGCTACGGCACCGGCCGCCGCAAGGAAGCCGTCGCCCGCGTGCGTCTGGTTCCCGGCACCGGCAAGTGGACCATCAACAAGCGCACCCTGGAGGAGTACTTCCCCTCCAAGCTGCTGCAGCGTGAGGTCAACTCCCCGATCGTGCTGCTCAAGCTCGAAGGCAAGTTCGACGCGATCGTCCTCGTTGACGGCGGCGGCACCACCGGTCAGGCCGGTGCCATCCGTCTCGGCGTTGCCCGCGCTCTGAACGCCATCGACCGTGACGCCAACCGCGCCGCCCTGAAGAAGGCCGGCATGCTGACCCGCGACTCCCGTGTCGTGGAACGCAAGAAGGCTGGTCTGCACAAGGCACGTCGCGCTCCGCAGTTCTCGAAGCGTTAATATACGCCAGTTCTGGCTATCGCGAGGCCCTTTCGGAAACATCGTTTCCCGAAAGGGCCTCGTTCGTTATGAGCACCTCTACTGCAGCCTGCGCATCACGCTGATGCTGAGTGCGGGCATCGTCCATACCACCGACCCGTTAACCGTAGCGTTGCCGCCATCACGGGCCGACGCGGAAGCGCCATGCACGGTACTGGCCGCAGACATGGTCGCCGAAACATCCGCGCCAACGCCCGGGGCCTGCTCGTCATCCTCGAACAGCACATCGGCATGCTCTGTGGTGGCGCCAAGCAGATCCAGCTTGTCCTGCTCGGCCAGCGACGCCTGAACGGTCTTCAACAGCTGATGGATGTTGTCCTTCTCGCTGACGGACATGATCCAGTTGCTGCGCAGCGCCTGGTTCTTGCCGATACGCTGCAGCCGATCGCCCGGCGCCGGCCGCAGTCCGACCGCGGTCGCGGAACTCCAGTCGCACTGCCAGGAGCAGTCGCTCGGCAGGGTGAACCGGCGTACCTCGTCGACGCCGTTGATCACGATGAGCACATCGACCTCATCCTGCGAGAGCAGTCGCATCGCGAAGCTGCGTATCGTCGTGTCGAACCAGTCCCGATCCATCGGTGTGGTGCCGTCGGGCAGATACCATTGCACGCGGCTCGACGGCTTGAACAGGCCGAGCTGCGTGAGCCGCGTGAAGAACTCCTCGTGATGGTACAGTCCCAGCGATTTGCGTATCGACAGCAGTCGGGACACCGTCTCCAGGCGGTGCATCTGCATGGTTTTGCGGGGCTGGTATATCCAGTCCCAGTTCAGCCAGGTGATGTCGTTGTCCTGCGCATAGGCGTTGTTGTTGCCGCTCTGCGAGTTGCCGAATTCGTCGCCCGCCAGCATCATCGGTGTACCCAGCGACAGCATCAGCGTGCCGAGCATGTTCATGGCGGCCTGCTCGCGTTTGCGGATGATCGCCGGGTCGTCGGACGGCCCCTCGACACCGAAGTTCGCGGAGTGGTTCACGTTCGATCCGTCGATATTGTTCTCGCCGTTGGCCTCGTTGTGCTTGACCGCGTATCGGGTCAGGTCGGTGAGCGTGAATCCGTCGTGGCACGAGACGTAGTTGATCGAGGACACGCATCCGCGCCCGGGCTCCGTGGCGAACAGGTCGGATGAACCGCACAGTCGCGTGGCCATCTCCTGCATGCCGATACCGCTGGGCGCCCCCGGTTGGGTGTCGGTGATCCAGAATCGGCGCACCGTGTCGCGGAACCGGTCGTTCCACTCGCTGAACGGCATGCCGAATCCGCCGGTCCTCCATCCCTGCGGCCCCAGGTCCCAAGGCTCCATGATGAGTTTCAGGTTGCCGAGCAGCAGGTCGGAACGCAACGCATACAGGAACGGGTGATGCTTGGTGAAGTCCCCGTCCAGCCGCGCCAGCGACACGCCGAGATCGAATCGGAACCCGTCGATGCCGATGCGCTTGGCCCAATACCGCAGCGAGTCCACGGCGAACGTCACCACGTGCGTGTTGGTGAAGTCGAAGGTGTTGCCGCAGCCGGTGGTGTCCTCAAGCCGCCCGATATTGCCCTTCTGACGCCGGTAATACGAGAGCGCGTCCAGACCGCGCCAGCATGTCGTCGGCCCTTCCACGCCGCCTTCGCAGGTGTGGTTGTACACCACGTCCATGATGACCTCGAACCCGGCCTCATGCAGCGCGCGCACCATGCCGATGACCTCGTCGCGGACCGCCCGGGCCCCCTTGCGCTGGGCTTCGGCAGTGGCGTACGAAGGCTCGGGGGAGAAGTAGCTGAGTGGCGAGTACCCCCAGTAGTTGTGCCGCCCGCGCTCCTGCAGGAACAGCTCGTCCTGCTTGGCCTGGATGGGCAGCAGCTCGATGGAGGTGACGCCCAGGGATTGCAGGTACGAGAGCGTGGTCGGGTGGGCGAGACCCGCGTACGTGCCGCGCAGTTCCTTGGGCAGCCAGGGTGCGTTCGCGGTGAATCCCTTGACGTGCAGCTCGTACAGCACGGTCTTGCTCCACGGCACGTGCGGGTGCGAGGGGTCGGCGTCGTGCTTGGTCTTGTCCCGGTCGTCGATGGCCACCGACACGGGGCATGTTGCCCAGTGCGTCGACGGTGCTCATCGGCCCGAACGCTGAGCCGCGCACCTTGCCGTCCTCGCTGACGTCGCACTGGTATGAGAACGCGGCCGGCGACAGCTTCATGCGGCCGTCGATCCCCTTGCCATACGGGTCGAGCAGCAGCTTGTACGGGTTGAACCGCAGCCCCTTGCTCGGATCCCACGCGCCGTCCACTCGGTAGGCGTAGCGCATGCCGTCCCACGCCTTGGGAAGATGCACGTACCACAGGCCGTAGTTCGGCCCATCCATGCGGAACAGCGTCTCGCGCACGTACATGGGCTCGATGATGCGCGTGCAGACGGCGTGCTCGTGTATTTCGTTGATGAACGGCGTTGCTGAATCATCGAAGATGCGGATGGCATCGTTGAAGAAGGCGGTGGGTTGATCGACCTTCTCGTAGATGCAGAGCCACACCTGATCGGCTGTTTCGGAACGGACGATGACATCGGCGCCGCCGTCTTCCGTGAAGTACAGGCCCGGTCGTGTCGCATAGCGATGAGGGATTGCATACCGCTGAGGTATCGCGTGTTTCATACACCCATTGTAGCGGTGTCGATTTTCGTCCGTGTCGGAGCGGGCGAGGACGGGTGCGGGCCCGTGTCCCAGCCGCACAGCGCGTCCATGTAGGGGTCGGTGAACTGCATGGCCGCGCCGATGGCGCCGCTGTTCTCGTCGCTGCGGCTCAGCCGAAGGGTGAAATGGTCGGTGCCGAACACGCTGAGGGCCGTGACCCGCCGCTGCAGGTCGGCGATGTTGTCGTGGTCGAGGTACAGCGCCGCCTCCCCGCCGATGACGACGTCGGCGCAGATGACGCACCGCACGTTGGCGATGGCCAGCGCCACGTGGTCGAGCCAGTCGTTCATGCGCTCGCGGTGATGGGTCTCGCCTTGCTCCAGCACGCTGAAGAAGCCGGGGATGCTCTCGTAGTCCTCCGGCAGGTTTTCGGGAGAGCAGTAGGCGGCCATGCAGCCGCGCCTGCCGCAGTGGCACGGTTTGCCGCCTGGGATGAGCGTCATGTGTTCGATGGCGCCATCGCACAGGTTCGGGCCGCGGTGCAGGCGGCCGTTCATGATGAGCGCGCCGCTGGGTCTGCGGTTCAGGTACAGGCATATGGCGTCGCTGATGGCGGTGTCGTGCAGCGTTTCGGTCATGGCGATGGCCGCGGCCTCGCGGATTAGTTGACGCGGGTAGCGCACCGACTGGGCGATGGTGTCGATGGTGACGCCGGTCGCTCCGGTCGAGTCGTTGAAGGTGATGACGGTGCCGTCGGCCGAGATGGCACCGGGGATGGCGAAGGATACGCCGAGCACGGGGCCGTGGGCCTTTTCGGTCTCCGCGGCGAAATCGTTGATCGCCGAACCCATCCGCTGGTAGTAGGCGTTGGCGTTGGCATAGGGGAGCGTGCGCGAGAGGGTGGCGATGGGGCGCCCCTGCAGGTCGATGGCGCATAGGCGCAGGGTGCTGCGGTGCATGGTGACGCCGATTGCGGTGCGATGACTCGGGTTGAACCGGTAGCTTTGGGATTTGCGGCCGCCCGTGGAGTCGGTCAGGGGGCCGGGGTGATGATGCCGTCGTGTTCGAGCGCGCGGATGTTGCCGGTGATGGTTGGCAGGCTCAGCTGCAGATCGAGCTGCAGCTGACGCTTGGTGACGTTGCCGTGCGTTGCGAGGTGGCGGATGATGGCCTGCCTGTTGCGCGTCTTAGTGATGTTTCGGGTTGTGGCGATGTCGGTGTCCGTGGTCGTCATTGGAGCCTCGTTGCTGGGTCGATTCCGTGTGGTGCCGGACGCATGACACCGCTTTTAATAAATAATTTTATAAAAGTTTGTCGACGAGTGCAACTTTTATAAACATGCTTTATATAAGTTGTGTCTCGAAGATTCGTTTGATGGTGTGCGATGTCGCAAAAAGCGAACAAAAGATATCATTTCGTGGAATATCGGCAGCAAAACAAGGTTAAATGTAACAAATAGCAACAAATAAATACCAAAAACAAACACGAAACGCCGTCGTTTTTGTTCGTGTGCGTTTGCGCAGTGTATCACGTAGATTGTGACGTAGGCCACAGATGCGCAATAGCGAGCATGTGGATGGATGATCCGCCAGGTGATGGCGGCAACGACAACGGAATGAAACCACAGCTAGTCGAGGAGTATTCATGGCAGAAGCAACACAGGTCGAGGCGCCCGCCAAGCCGAGCCCCGAGGAGAAGCGCGCGGCGGCCGAAGCCGAGGTCGACGCCCTTGTCAAGAAGGGTCTCAAGGCCCTTGACGAGTTCGAGAAGCTCGATCAGAAGCAGGTCGACCGCATCGTCGCCAAGGCGTCCGTCGCGGCCCTGAACAAGCATCTGGTGCTCGCGAAGATGGCCGTCGATGAGACCGGCCGTGGTCTCGTCGAAGACAAGGCCACCAAGAACATCTTCGCCTGCGAGCACGTCACCCACTACATGGCCGGGCAGAAGACCGTCGGCCTGATCCGCGAGGACGAGGTCATGGGCATAGACGAGGTCGCCGAGCCGGTCGGCGTCGTCGCCGGTGTCACCCCGGTCACCAACCCGACCTCCACCGCCATCTTCAAGTCGCTGCTGGCACTCAAGACCCGCTGTCCGATCGTGTTCGGCTTCCACCCGGGCGCCCAGAAGTCGTCCGTGGCCGCCGCGAAGATCGTCCGCGACGCCGCGATCGAAGCAGGCGCACCCGAGAACTGCGTGCAGTGGATCGAACACCCGTCCATCGAGGCGACCGGCGCGCTGATGAAGCACCCGGGCATCGCCACCATCCTGGCCACCGGCGGCCCCGGCATGGTCAAGGCCGCGTACTCCTCCGGCAAGCCCGCCCTCGGCGTCGGCGCCGGCAACGCTCCGGCCTACATCGATACCGATGTGGACATCGAACGTGCGGCGAACGACCTGATCCTCTCCAAGCACTTCGATTACGGCATGATCTGCGCCACCGAGCAGGGCCATCATCGCCCACAAGGACGTCTACGCGCCGCTCGTCAAGGAGCTCAAGCGCCGCAAGGCATACTTCGTCAACGCGGACGAGAAGGCGAAGCTGGAGCAGTACATGTTCGGCTGCACCGCCGGCTCCGGCCAGAAGCCGGTCCTCAACTCCGTGGTGCCGGGCAAGTCCCCGCAGTTCATCGCCAAGGCCGCCGGCTTCGAGATCCCCGCCGACGCGACGATCCTCGCCGCCGAATGCAAGGAGGTCTCCGACGACGAGCCGCTGACCCACGAGAAGCTCGCCCCGGTGCAGGCCGTGCTCAAGGCCGACGACAAGGAGCAGGCCTTCGAGATGTGCGAGAAGATGCTCAAGCTCGGTGCCGGCCACACCGCCGCCATCCACACGAACAACGAGGCGCTGGTGCGCGAGTACGGCTTGCGCATGCACGCCTGCCGCATCATCTGGAACCAGCCGAGCTCGCTCGGCGGCATCGGCGACATCTACAACGCGATTGCCCCGTCGCTGACCCTGGGCTGCGGCTCCTACGGCGGCAACTCGGTGTCCGGCAACGTCCAGGCCGTGAACCTGATCAACATCAAGCGCATCGCTCGGAGGAACAACAACATGCAGTGGTTCAAGATTCCGGCCAAGACTTACTTCGAGCCGAACGCCATCAAGTACCTGCGCGACATGTACGGCATCGAGAAGGCCGTCATCGTGTGCGACAAGGTGATGGAGCAGCTCGGCATCGTCGACAAGGTCATCGACCAGCTGCGCGCCCGTGACAATCGCGTCACCTTCCGAATCATCGACTACGTCGAGCCGGAGCCCTCCGTCGAGACCGTCGAGCGCGGCGCCGAGATGATGCGCGAGGAGTTCGAGCCCGACACGATCATCGCGGTCGGTGGCGGCTCCCCGATGGACGCGGCCAAGATCATGTGGCTGCTCTACGAGCACCCGGAAATCTCCTTCTCCGACGTGCGTGAGAAGTTCTTCGACATCCGCAAGCGCGCGTTCCGCATCCCGCCGCTGGGCGAGAAGGCCAAGCTCGTGTGCATCCCGACCTCGTCGGGCACTGGTTCGGAGGTGACGCCGTTCGCCGTGATCACCGACCACAAGACCGGATACAAGTACCCGATCACCGACTACGCGCTGACCCCGTCCGTGGCCATCGTGGACCCGGTGCTGGCCCGCACCCAGCCGCGCAAGCTGGCCTCCGACGCCGGCTTCGACGCCCTGACCCACTCCATGGAAGCCTACGTGTCCGTGTACGCGAACGACTTCACCGACGGCATAGCCCTGCACGCGGCCAAGCTCATCTGGGACAACCTGGCCGAGTCCGTCAACGGCGAGCCGGGTCTCGCCAAGACCGACGCGCAGGAGAAGATGCACAACGCCGCCACCATGGCCGGCATGGCGTTCGGCTCCGCGTTCCTCGGCATGTGCCACGGCATGGCCCACACCATCGGCGCCCTGTGCCACATCGCCCACGGCCGCACCAACTCCATCCTGCTGCCGTACGTGATCCGCTACAACGGTGCCGTCCCGGAGGAGCCGACCAGCTGGCCGAAGTACAACAAGTACGTCGCCGACAAGCGCTACCAGGACATCGCCCGCATCATCGGCATCGACCCGGGCAAGACCCCGGCCGAAGGCGTCGAGAACCTGGCGAAGGCCGTCGAGGACTACCGCGACAACAAGCTCGGCATGAACAAGTCCTTCCAGGACTGCGGCGTGGAAGAGGACTACTTCTGGAGCGTGCTCGACCAGATCGGCATGCGCGCTTACGAGGACCAGTGCACCCCGGCCAACCCGCGCATCCCGATGATCGAGGACATGAAGGACATCGCCGTGGCCGCATACTACGGCGTGCCGCAGGCCGAAGGCCACAAGATTCGCGTCGAGCGCGAGGGTGTGGCCGCCACCGAAGAGGCGTCCGAGCGCGTCTGACGATGGCATGACATCACCCATCCCAGGTGATTGAACCAATGTGGGGGTCTTCCTATGCGGAAGGCCCCCACAATTATTTCAGGCCATTCCTGCCTCCCGCTGGCGGGAGGTGGCACGTAGTGCCGGTGGGTGGTCACGCGGATTCAGTGATTACCTCCACTAATCTTCTCTTCGCGACTACCCACTGAATCCGTCAATTACCTGCCTTGTCTCCCTCCGCGGCGGTGATCGCCTCGGCTATCGGATCATGCCGGAAATCGTGGTTGCGATACTCAGGATCATCCACCGGCAGATGCTGCACCAGCGTGTCGAACACCTGACTGTATATCTTGCCGTGATCGAGCACCGCGTCGAGCACGTGACCGCCGAACGTGCGATCGTCTGACAGAAAATGCTCGTGAAAACCGGCGACGGCGGCTCCATGAAACATCTCCGGCGAGAAATATCCCAGCATCGTGCCCTTCACGTCGTGCCGCAGGAACATCGCCTGCCGGTCGGCGACCTCCACCAGAGTCGGGTACGGGGCCTGCTGTTTGATGACCGCCCTCGTCTTGATGAAGCTGAAGGTGCCTCGTACGATGACCGAGAAGAACGTGTTGGCGCGGCCGTTCGCCTCGACGATGCGGTTGTTGAGATCCTCCAGGCCGATATCGCGGCGCTCGCACTGGTATTGGAACGCGGCGTGATGCACGTTCGCGAACGGCATGGTGAAATCGTCCGGCACGCGTTCCGCCACGCCGCTTTGTCCGACCTTATAGGCGACGCCGTCGAGGATGATGAGCTCGCCGTCGAGCCCTTCGCCGGTTCCGATGCCGGTGTCGCCGTGGGTGAGCAGTTCGCCGATGGTCGTGGTGCCTTCGAGCAGTCCGGGCACCAGCAGCGCCAGCGTGCCGTGCTGGTACAGCTGGTTGGCGTGATGCGCCGTGATGGGTTTGATCTGTGCAGCTTGCGATTTTGTCACGGTGATTACGATAATGCAGCACGCGGGGCGCTTCAACGCGGGCTTCACATAGGGGAGCGCTTGCGCTGTGACCTGCCTCACGAACAACACAGCCACCTCATCCCGCCAAAGTCCCATCTGCGGCCTCTGAAATGGGACTATGGTCGGGGAGGGAGTCGGATAGGAAGGGGGAGGCGGATCGCCGCTATGCCAGGTGAGGACAGATGATGATGACCGCTATGAACACCAGTAGCAGGCACATCGCTTCGGTGACGCCGGCGATCATCGGTTTCGGCCGTCGTTGCCCGCGGAATCGCAGCGGTATCGCCACTGACCGCGTCAGCAGGACGACCGCGACGACACCCAGCCACATATTGACGGCGAACCCGGTGATGGCAAGCGCCGCGTGCCACACCCATGAGGCCACCAAGTAGGATCGCTTCCCGTATTCGCGAATCATCGTTTTGACGAACAGCACCGAGCCATACTGCGTCAGCACGAAAACGATCGCGGCCGTCAACGCCGCCTTCGGCACGGAATACGCCGGCCACCATGCCTGCACATCAGCCCAGGAACGCCAGTCAGGCAGTGCGCGAATGCCCTGCCGATACTGCGCCACGGCATCGCACGAAACCTGGCTGCCACCAGCCCCGCATAACGGCAGCATCCGATCCCCGAACGAGGCGATGACCACCGTCATCATCGATGTGGCGAGCATGGCCACGGCGTTGCCCCACAGCGAGCGCTCCCAGCGCAGCCATGCGGCGAACAGCCATGCGGTGTCCGCGTTGACGCCGCCCGTCAGCAGTGCGAGTGCCGCCAGGGCGATGATCGGAGCCGTGCTGGCGTCGGTCTTGGACAGCGGGTTGGACACGCCGTTCGGCTGCGTCGAGGTGTTGCCGTTTTGCACCGGCGATGCCTGCTGCTTGGGGTTGTTGCCGGTTTTGTTTCCGGCATCGGCCGTCACCTTGACCGTGAACGATGCGGTCTGGCCGTCATAGGTCACCGTGATCTTCGCCGCGCCGGACGGCTTCGCGAAGTCGTAATGATAGGTCACGGCCTCATCGGTTGGGTCGATGGCCTTCGTGGACTTGCCGGACGCGAACTTCACGAATTCGGCGGTCGTGACGGTCTGCTCCTGATGTTCCTGCACCCAGGTCTTCTCGATCTCACGGAACTTCGCATCGCCGACCGTCGAACGCAGCGCGGCGAGGGCGAGCCTGAATGTCTCTCCCAAGTTGGTTGTCATCGTACAGCACGAAAACCGTGCGCGGGGCCGTTTGGTTACTGCCTTTCCCGATAGCCCATTGAAAATCGCGTACGGATAGGTGTATCGGCGCACTGAGAGGCGAGAATAATGGGCTATCTGCATTTCGAGGGGTTGATGGCAGAGTAGAGGCGCTCCGGGAACCGCATGATTCCAACAACCGTAGGGCAGTGATACCGAGGGTATCGTGCTCTGACAACCTCACGAAACGCAGATAGACGTTCCCGAGGCGCCAAATCAACCTCACGAAACGTAGATAGCGCCGAGGGGCGGCAGCCCTGAGGGGATATGACAGGATTCGGGCGTGCGACACGCCCGCGGAGCCGTGTGGCCGGTAGCCCGGTGGGCTGCCGGTAGGCGACGCCGAGGGGCGGCAGCCCTGAGGGGATATGACAGGATTCGGGCGTGCGACACGCCCGAATTCCCTATAGGTACCCCTGGTGCTTTAATTAACAAGTTGCCTGTTTTGGGCTCGCAAATTGGAATCAAAAAAGCGAGCGTGGAACAAGGGGTCCGTTTCGACGGGCTTCTTGCATGTCTACGCACTGATGTGGTTATGGCCGCGAAAAGTATTTTCGTGTGTCATGCTCGCCGGTGCCCTTTAGCAGGATGGTAATAGTCAACGAATCGCTAGAAAGGGCGGACGGCAATGGCGGGACAGAAAATCCGCATCAGGCTTAAGTCCTATGACCATGAGGTCATCGACCAATCGGCGAAGAAAATCGTCGAGACGGTGACGAACGCGGGTGCCACTGTGGTGGGCCCGGTTCCTCTGCCGACCGAGAAGAACGTGTTTGTTGTTATTCGTTCTCCTCACAAGTACAAGGATTCTCGCGAGCATTTCGAGATGCGTACGCACAAGCGTCTCATCGACATCGTGGACCCCACCCCCAAGGCTGTGGATTCTCTGATGCACATCGATCTGCCTGCAGATGTCAACATCGAGATCAAGCTGTAAGGGAGGAGGGATCGTTATGACTTCGCAAAGAGGTAGCCACAAGGCTCTGCTGGGTCGCAAACTCGGCATGACGCAGGTGTGGGACGAGAACGGCTTCTTCGTCCCCGTCACGCTGGTGGATGTGTCCACCAACGTGGTCACGGCCGTCAAGTCCGAGGAGACCGATGGCTACAAGGCCATCCAGATCGGTTACGGCCAGATTGATCCCACCAAGGTGACCAAGCCGCTCGCTGGTCACTTCGCCAAGGCCGGCGTGACCCCGCGTCGCCACCTCGTTGAGGTGCGCACCGAGGACGCCGCCGAGTACGAGCCCGGCCAAGAGCTGTCCATCGACGCTTTCGCCGAGGGCTCAGAGGTGGATGTCACCGGCACCACCAAGGGCAAGGGCTTCGCGGGCACGATCAAGCGCTGGGGCTTCAAGTCCTACCGCCGTACTCACGGTTCTCACAAGAACGAACGTCGCCCCGGCTCCGTCGGCGCATGCGCCACTCCGAGCCGTATCCTCAAGGGCAAGCGCATGGCCGGCCGCATGGGTCACGTGACCGCGACCGTCCAGAGCCTGACCGTCATGTCCGCTGATGCCGAGAACAATGTCCTCGCCATCAAGGGTGCCATTCCCGGCCCCAAGGGCGGCATCGTCCTCGTCCGCACCGCAGTGAAGGGAGTCTGATTATCATGGCAAACGTTACTCTCAACGTCACTGACGGCAAGGGCCAGGCCACTGGCTCCGTTGAGGCGCCCGCCGAGCTCTTCGGCCACACCGCCGACGAGGTCCAGGCTCACGTCCCGCTGATCCACCAGGTCGTCGTGGCCCAGCTGGCTGCCGCCCGTCAGGGCACGCACGCCACCAAGACCCGCGGCATGGTTTCCGGCGGCGGCAAGAAGCCGTGGAAGCAGAAGGGCACCGGTCGTGCTCGTCAGGGCTCCATCCGTGCACCGCAGTGGTACCACGGCGGCACCGTGTTCGGTCCGCAGCCGCGCGACTACTCGCAACGCACCCCCAAGAAGATGAAGGCCGCGGCCCTGCGCTACGTGCTTTCCGATCGCGCCAACGCCGGCCGCGTCGTCGTGGTTGACTTCGGTGTCACCGACACCCCGTCGACCAAGGCCGCCATCGCCGCGCTCACCCCGGTGACTGAGAACAAGTTCACCACCGTGGTGTTCTCCCGCGATAACGTCAACGAGTGGCTGTCGGTGCGCAACATCCCGACTGTTCACCCGATCTTCGCCGATCAGCTCAACACGTACGATGTGGTCACGGCTCAGTACGTCGTCTTCACGAAGGAAGGCCTTGAGGCCTTCGTCGACGCGAAGACCAAGCCGGCCGCCAAGGAGGCCTGATCATGGTCGCTATTCACAAGCCAGCACATGACATCATCCTGAAGCCTGTCGTCTCTGAGAAGAGCTACGCCCTGTCCGATCGCGGCCAGTACACCTTCGTGGTGGCCCCGAACGCGAACAAGGTGCAGATCAAGCAGGCTATCGAAGAGATCTTCAAGGTCAAGGTGACGAACGTCAACACCCTCAACCGCGCCGGCAAGCGCCAGCGCACCCGCACCGGTTTCGGCCAGCGTGTTTCCCAGAAGCGCGCCATCGTGACCGTTGCCGAGGGCCAGTCGATCGACATCTTTGGCAACTGAAGGTTAGCCGAGAAAAGTTAAAGGAAGAACTATATTATGGCTATCCGCGTTTATAAGCCGACGACCGCGGGCCGTCGTAACGCGTCCGTCTCGGACTTCTCCGAGCTTACGCGCACCACGCCTGAGAAGTCGCTGGTTCGCAAGCTCAGCAAGACCGGCGGTCGTAACTCTTACGGCCGTATGACCTCCCGCCACCGCGGCGGTGGCCACAAGCGCCAGTACCGTCTCATCGACTTCAAGCGTTGGGACAAGGACGGCGTGCCGGCCAAGGTCGCTCACATCGAGTACGACCCGAACCGTACCGCTCGCATCGCGCTGCTGCACTACGCCGACGGCGAGAAGCGTTACATCATCGCCCCCGAGGGCATCAAGCAGGGTGACACCATTGAGACCGGCGAGAAGGCCGATATCAAGCCCGGCAACAACCTGCCGCTGAAGAACATCCCGACCGGTACGATCGTGCACGCCATCGAGCTCCGTCCGCTGGGCGGCGCGAAGATCGCGCGTTCCGCCGGTGCCGCCGTGCAGCTCGTCGCCAAGGACGGTGCCTACGCCCAGCTGCGTATGCCGTCCGGCGAAATCCGCAATGTGGATGCTCGCTGCCGCGCCACCATCGGTGAGGTCGGCAACTCCGAGCACGCCAACATTCAGCTCGGCAAGGCCGGTCGCGCCCGTTGGATGGGCAAGCGTCCGTGGACCCGTGGTGAGTCCATGAACCCCGTCGACCACCCGCACGGCGGTCGTACCCGCGGTGGCAAGCCGCCGGTTTCGCCGTGGGGCAAGGGTGAGGTTCGTACTCGTCGTCCGAAGAAGGCTTCGAACAAGATGATTGTTCGTCGTCGTCCGAATGGTAAGAACCGCAAGTAAAGGGAGTATCGAGAAGATGACTCGTAGCATCAAGAAGGGCCCCTTCGTCGACGCCCACTTGCAGAAGAAAGTCGACGAGCAGAACGAGAAGGGGACCAAGAACGTCATCAAGACGTGGTCTCGTCGTTCGATGATCACTCCTGATTTCATCGGACACACCTTCGCTGTTCACGACGGCCGCAAGCATGTCCCGGTGTTCGTCACCGAGGCCATGGTCGGTCACAAGCTCGGTGAGTTCGCCCCCACGAAGACCTTCAAGGGTCACGTGAAGGACGACAAGAAGGCCCGCCGCTAAAGGAGAGAATGACTTATGGAAGCTAAAGCAATCGCTCGTCACGTCCGCGTGACGCCGCGCAAGGCTCGCCGCATGGTCGACCTCATCCGAGGCAAGAAGGCCACCGAAGCCGTTACCATTTTGAAGTTCGCCCCCCAGGCCGCGGCCCTTCCGGTCCGCAAGGTGCTGGAGAGCGCCATCGCCAACGCTCGCGTCAAGGCCGACAAGGCCGGTGAGCCGTTCCGCGAGAATGACCTGGTCGTCAAGACGACCTATGTGGACGAGGGCGTTACGCTGAAGCGTTTCCGTGCTCGTGCACAGGGCCGTGCCGCTCGTATCAACAAGCGCACCAGCCACATCACGGTCATCGTTGCCAACAAGGAAGGGGATCGCTGAGATGGGTCAGAAGATCAACCCGTTCGGATACCGTCTGGGCATCACTGAGAGCCATCGCTCGAAGTGGTTCTCCGATTCCAACAAGGTCGGCGAGCGCTACAGTGATTTCGTGCTCGAAGACGACAAGATCCGCAAGGTCATGAACAAGGATCTCGAGCGTGCGGGCGTGTCCCGTATCGTCATCGAGCGTACCCGTGACCGCGTGCGCGTGGACATCCACGCCGCCCGTCCGGGCATCGTCATCGGACGCCGTGGCGCCGAGGCCGAGAAGGTCCGCGCCAAGCTCGAAAAGCTGACCGGCAAGCAGGTCCAGCTCAACATCTTCGAAGTCAAGAACGCCGCGCTGGACGCCCAGCTCGTCGCTCAGGGCATCGCTGAGCAGCTGACCAACCGCGTCACTTTCCGTCGCGCCATGCGCAAGGCCCAGCAGGACGCCATGCGCGCCGGTGCCAAGGGTATCCGTATCAAGCTCTCCGGCCGCCTCGGCGGTGCGGAAATGAGCCGTTCCGAGTTCTACCGCGAAGGTCGCGTTCCGCTGCAGACCCTGCGCGCTCTGATTGATTACGGCTTCTTCGAGGCCAAGACCACTTACGGCCGCATCGGCGTGAAGGTCTGGATCTACAAGGGCGACATGACCGAGCGTGAGTTCGAAGAGCAGCAGGCGCAGCAGAACAACAACCGTC
>ENA-OQOA01000285-OQOA01000285.1-human-gut-metagenome-genome-assembly--contig:-NODE-285-length-24351-cov-5.095443_pt1 | contig 24351 bp, 20 predicted proteins | sample MGYA00242633_ERZ504888 | MGnify/ENA primary metagenome ERZ504888 (study PRJEB26092, sample SAMD00036372) | human gut metagenome | host: Homo sapiens | study: EMG produced TPA metagenomics assembly of...
GTACCGTACCGGTACCGGTACCGGTACCGGGTACGGGTACGGGGTACGGGGTACGGGTACGGGTACGGTACGGTACGGTACGGACGGAAGGAGTTTTTACCCTTCAATGGCCTCATATCCCTCGGGAGCGGTCAGGCCCAGATCGTCGCAGATGGTCTTGTTGTACTTCTTGGTCACATCGGTGTACTCAATGGGCATATCGGAGACATTGGCCTCGCCCTTCAGGATCTTGACGGCCATCTCACCGGTGGTGTAGCCCAGGTCGTAGTAGCTGATGGACAGGGTGGCCACGCCGCAGCCGGAGCAGATGCCCTCCTCACCGGCGAAGACGGGCTTTTTGGCCGGGCGGCAGATGCCGTCCACGATGCCGGTGTTGGCAGCGACGGTGTTGTCGGTGGGGACATACAGAGCGTCGTTCTCGTCAGCGGCCTTCTGGCAGACGGAAGACAGGTCGTTGGAGTCGGAGAAAGCGTACTGAGTCGCGGTGAGGCCCTTGGCTTCCAGATACTTCTGGACCTCGTCCACCTGATACTGGCTGTTAGCCTCAGCGGAGCAGTACAGCAGGCCGACCTTCTTGGCGTCGGGCATCCACTCCACGATCATATCAGCCTGCTGGTCCAGCGGAGCCAGGTCAGAGGTGCCGGAGATGTTGCCGCCGACAGTGCCGGAGAAGTCAGTCAGGCCCAGAGCCACGCCATACTCGGTGACGGAGGTACCCAGAACGGGGATCTCGTTGGTGGCAGACTGTGCAGCCTGCAGAGCGGGGGTGGCGTTTGCCATGATGAGGTCAACGCCGGAGGAAACGAAGCCGTTGGCGATGGTGGCGCAGGTAGCGGAGTCACCCTGTGCGTTCTGGAAGTCGAACTTCACGTTGTCGCCGAACTCTGCGGTCAGAGCGTCCTCAAAGCCCTGTGTTGCAGCGTCCAGAGCGGCGTGCTGCACCAGCTGGCAGATGCCGATGGTGTAGGTGTCGCCGGAAGCGGCAGCGGAGCCGGAAGCGGCAGAAGATGCCACAGAAGAAGCAGCCGTGGAGGATGCAGAAGAGCCGCCGCAGGCGGTCAGGGCAGCAGCAGCGCCGCAGACAGCGGCAGCAGCCAGAAACGAACGACGAGTGATTTTACGCATAATGATTACTCCCTCATTTTTTCATCTACGCGGCAGCAGGACGCCGCGCCGAAAAGCCATTTGAATGTCCAGCAGAGCAGCCTCTGCTTTACACTCGTGAAGTATATCACGATTTCCGTCCGATGGCAACGCCGTTTCGGTTCTAATTATCTATTAAAATGAATATATCTATCACTTTTTTCGATAGGCGTTTCTTCTCTGCTGATAGTCCGTCAGTTTTTGCAGCTCTGCGCCCAGCCAGACGAGGTTTTCTTCCAGCTGAGGGAGATATTCTTTCTCATAGTCAAACTTAAAATAGAGTGCCTGCCAGAGCTTCGCCTGCATCCGGCGGCGCAGGGGCGGCTCAAGGGCGGCGTCCAGCGGCTCCACCACGTCTTCCAGGTCCATGCAGGTCTGCGCCCAGCGGACGTCGGTCTTTTCCCGGGCAGGGACGTCGTAGCGGGCCAGATAGTCCTCCACTTTGGCTTCTATGACACGCCCTCCGCAGTCGGTGGGCTGCAAAAAGTAGCTCACCTCCCCTTCCCTGCTGATCTCCTGCGCCAGCGGGTAGAGGGCGCAGACCAGCGGTTCGGCGTCGTGGATGGCGCAGTGGTCCTCGGTGAGGAAGGGGCAGTTGTTCCGCTCCTCCTTCACGGGGGCCAGCCGCAGCACCGGCAGATGGCTCACCTGCCCGATGGACGTGCGGCAGAAGGCCCGGGCCACGGTCTGGGGCGGCAGGCGCAGCCGCCCCGCGATTCGCCAGAGGTCGAAGCCCGACAGCACGATGTCCTCCCGCCCCCGGCAGCAGCCGCCGCAGCCTGCGCAGGCAAACGAGAACGCCTCGTCCCGCGCCAGCAGCGGTGTCGTGCGGGCAAAATCCACCCGTCCGCAGAGGTCGAGCTGTGAATCCTTGAGCATGTAAGTTTCTCCTGTATACTGTAGTAGATCATGTGGCGAAGTGACGAATAAATAATATAGCTATGTTATATTTCCCCACTTCGCCAACTTGGCGAAGTGGCCTCTTTTGGCGAAGTGAGGTCAGTTCGCCAGCCGCCCTCATTCCGCCACCTTGGCGAAGTGGCTTTTCAAGCGATGATACGTTCTTAATTTTCCACTTCGCCAGATAATATGCGGGTCTCAGAGAGGGAAAGGAAAGCCTCTCCCTCACTCAAACCTCTTCGCCGGTATCACGATCGCCCCGAACAGCGAGGCGATATACACCACCAGCACCGCGCCCCACACCTGCCAGCCGGTGGCGCGTTCAAGCAGGACAGCCCCCGCCGTGCAGGGCGGCACCAGCACCAGCGACACCATCGACCAGACCCGGAACGCCCGCAGGACGTGCTTCCAGTTTCGGTTGTTGTAGTACACCCCCGGGATGTGGATGTGGAACGCCCCCTGTGCAAAGTTACAGATGCGGTTCTCGTCGTAGTAGCGGGGCAGGGTCTCGGCCATCCAGAACATGGCATAGGCCCCGTAGACGACGCCGAAAACCACACCGATGATGAGCAGAGCCAACGCTCCCTCGATGTCGGCCAGTCCCGCCGCCCAGACGGCCAGCGCTTCTGCGACGCCCAGCACGCAGCAGATGACATACACCGGCAGATACTTCTTCGTCCGCGCCTGACGGCGCTCCGGCGGCTCTGCCGAAAAGGTCAGCGCCTTGCGGATGAGGTCTTCGGTCTCCTCGCGGGTGAAGCGCCGCTCCTCCTCTACCCGGCGTCCCTGCAGAAGCTCGGCCACCGTCACGTTCAGCTGCTCGGCCAGCGGCACCAGCAGCGAGATGTCCGGCACACTCAGTCCCCGTTCCCACTTGCTGACGGCCTTGTCGGACACATACAGCGTCGCGGCAAGCTCCTTCTGGGTCATCCCCTTTTCTCTGCGCAGCTGGGCCAGAAAGCGGCCAAATGCAGCCTTATCCAGTTCGTACATATCTTCTGCCTCCTTGCGGGCGTCTGCCGCCCCTTTCTGGCCTTATTATACCGGGCCGCACCCTCCCGCGCAACCGACGGGCGGTAGAATCATCGCCCCTTCGTTCTTTTATGAAAAAGCGCCGCACAGTTTCCCGTGCGGCGCTTCGCCGTTCTATATCGATCGTCCGAAAGGCCGAGCAACCCGATAAAATAGCCTTTCATGCCCCGGCAGAGGGCCTGCTCGATCAGGCCCGCCCGCCGGAAGGGATCAAGTTCAGGACTCAAAGACCTTCCTGACCGAAGGGCTGGCCTCGATGATGCGGACCAGCAGGACGCCCAGCACGGTGCAGCTGATGAGCTCACCGATGCCCACGGAGATGCCGTTGGTGACGCAGGCCAGCCAGAGGGGTGCGCTGGAAGAGGGGTCCGGGAACATCACCGCGATCTCGATGCCGATGATGACGGCATTGAAGACCACCGGGGGCAGCGAGGCCGCAAGGGCCAGACCCTTGAAGCGGATGTTCCGCAGCTTGTAGGTCACGAGGCAGGCCAGCAGGGTGGCCAGAGTGCCGAAGATGACGTCCACGATGGTGGAGCCCAGCAGGTTTGCCAGGAAGCAGCCCAGCACCACGCCGAAAATGTACTCGGCACCAAACACGGGCAGCAGGCAGAGCGCCTCGGCCACACGCACCTGCACAGCGCCGTAAGAGAACGGCTGCAGTGCCATGCAGAGCACGACGTAAAGGGCTGCGACCATGCCGCAGCGGGCCAGTTTACGGACGGAAAGGTTCTGATTTTTCATCGTATAACTCCAGCGGTTTGATTTTGACCGCACGGGGACCGCCAGCCCCCGTGGGTTTGGCCCGGCATGGTTCGAGACACGCCGGGGAGCCTAAAATCCTAAGTTGCTCTTTAAGGAGCCGTACCCGCAGGCACAGCGTGGAGAATTATACCATACTTTGGGCCGGAATGCAACGGCGATACGAAAAAAGACTGCCGCACAGCAGCAGTCTTTCCGTGATATGCTCAGTCCCGGGGCTTGCCCACATAGACCAGCGCAAGGGTGTCGGGGCCGGTGTTGGCCGAGACGACGCCGCCCAGATTGAAGGTAGTGAGCGGAGCCTTGCCGAAGGCTTTGCGGCAGGCTTTTTCCAGCTCAGCAGCCTGGGGGATGGAGGTGTGGCCGATCATATAATCGAAATCCTCCACGCCCTCGGTGCGCTTTTTGCACAGGTCGATCATGGCGGGGATGACCTTGTCGTCGCCGCGCACCTTGCTCTCCACCCTGGTCTTGCCGTCGATGAGGGTGATGATGGGGCGAATTCCCATCAGCTCGCCCATGACCGCGGCGGCGGCAGAGATGCGGCCGCTCTTCTTCATCTGCTTGAGGCTGTAGGGTCCGAGGATGACCTCCATCTTGTTCATCTGGGTCTCAAACTCGCTGATGACGTGGCGAAGCTCCGCGCCGTTCTGCAGCTTGCGGGCCATCTCGCACAGATACCAGCCGAACACCATCGAGTAGGTGTGGGGGTCGAGCAGATGGATGTTCAGGTGATGTTCCGGGCGCTCCTCCCGCAGCATCCCCTGGGCCATGACGGCGTTGTTGTAGGTGGAAGAGCCGGAGCGGTTGATGGGGACATGGATGACATCGGTGTAGCCCTCGTCCACATACTGGCAGTATTTCTCACAGAACTGGATGGGGGTGATGGCAGCCGTGGAGGGGATGCCCTTGGCGGCGCGCATCTTGTCGTAGAACTCCTCGGGGGTGTACTTTTCACGCTCCACGATGTCTTCGTCGTCCAGCAGGATGTGGAAGCCCATAATGTCGATGCCGTATTTCTCGGCCAGCTCCTGCGGGATGTCGCAGGAGGAGTCGGTCAAAATCGCGATTTTGCTCATAGTGTTCCTCATTTCCATTCGTAGTCTCGCAGGTGGCCGTGGTCCAGCAGCTCCGGGAAATCCCACTGGCGCAGTACCTCGTATACGCCCACGGCGACGCTGTTGGACAGGTTCAGGCTGCGGCAGGTGTCCCGCATGGGCATCCGGATGCAGTGCTCCTGATTAGCTGCCAGCAGCGCCTCCGGCAGACCGGCATCTTCCCGCCCGAACACGAGGTATGCCCCGTCCGGGTAGGCGACGTCGGTGTAGCGCTGGGGCGCTTTGGTCGTAAAGTAGTAGAAAGGCCCATCGTTCTTCGAGAAGAAGTCATCCAGACTGTCGTAATAGCTGATGTCCAGATAGTGCCAGTAATCCAGCCCGGCGTGCTTGAGCTTCTTGTCGTCGATGGCAAAGCCCATCGGCCCCACCAGATGGAGGCGGCAGGCCGTGCAGGCACAGGTGCGGGCCACGTTGCCGGTGTTCTGGGGGATGCGCGGCTCCACCAGAACGATGTTCAGGGTCGGTTTTTCACTCATCGCTGTTTACTCCTCCCCCATCGGACACAGGCGGGGCAGCAGCGGCTCAAACCAGACGCCGAAGCGGGTGTCCTGGTCGCAGGGCGTTTTCTGGATGGCCAGCGCCACGAACTCTGCCGCGTTGTCTGCCGCTGCGCTCAGGGCGTTGCCCTGGATGAGCGAGCCGATGAGCACCGCACCGTAGAGGTCGCCCGTGCCGGGGAAGCTGCGGGCAATATGCAGCTTCTTGACCACGAAGCGGTCGCGGCCTGCACCGGCGCAGGCGATGTACTTGTCCAGCTGCAGGCCGGTGACCACCACGTTGGGGGTCAGCGACGCCGCCAGCTCGTCGGCCAGCGCCCGGGCGCTTTCCTCGTCCAGCTGGGCGGGCAGCTCTTTTTCCAGCAGCAGGCCGGCCTCGGTGGCGTTGGGCAGGATAAGGTCGGCCCGGCGGCAGAGCTGCCGCATCCGGTCGATGAAGGCCGGGGTCACGGTAGAGTAAGCCTTGCCGTTGTCGCCCATCACAGGGTCTACCACCTTATAGGCCGAGGGCCAGAGGTCAAAGGCCTTTTCGGCCAGTGCGGCCTGCTCCTCGCCTCCGAGGTAGCCGGTATAAATGCAGTCGAAGCTCAGCCCCAGCTCCCGGTAATGTTCCAGTGCGGCCTCGCCGTAGGCGCAGCCGTCCAGACGGGCCGGTGTCCCGAAGCCGCCGGTGTGGGTGGAGAGCACCACCGTGGGCAGCGCCACCGGCTGGACGCCCATGACGCTGAGCACCGGCAGGATGACCGCCAGACTGCAGCGCCCCACACCGGAAAGGTCATGGATGCAGAGAACTTTTTTCGGTCCGTTATCTTCAGCAAAAAGAACCTCCTTCGCGGAATATGCCTTTTCCCATAAACCAAGCCAGCCCATAACCAGCCCAGTTTATCAGCATATCATACAGTATACCACATTTTCCTGCACAAAAAAAGCGTATAGTGAATCCTTTGGCGGAAATACTATCCTCGCAGCCCAAAAATTTTGATTCGAAGGGAGTGCCTCCTATGAAAAACGACACACAAGCTCCACCGCCCCGCTCCTGATCGGCATGGCCGCCGGTGCCGCACTGGGTGCCGCCGGCGTCATGGCCACCAACACGAGCCAGCGCCAGATGCGCCGCACCGCCCGCAAGATCGCCAAGGGCGCCGAGCACGCCGTGAGCCAGCTGGACAAGATGGTGGGCGACTTCGTGGAGCACAAGATGGAGGGCTGACGGCCCCCGCATCGCGCAGAAAGGCCGGGACAGAGGGTTCTCCCCTGCCCCGGCCTTTTGTTGCAGCAAAAAGCCAGCAGATAAATCTGCTGGCTCTGGTCCAGCAAGACTGGACAAATCCGAACTTTTTCCCTCTGCCGAATCGGCGGTCAAAGTGTCCTCAAATCGGACGGTTTGGGTGCCATCCTTGTAGTTAAATGTAATCAACATCCTATCATCATACAGGAAAATGGCATTTACAAAAATTTCAATTAGCGCTTTCCGCTGTTTTTTCTGCGAAATATCGAATTTTCTAAATTTCAGCAACCAGAATCGAATAAAATCTTCGTTGAAGCTGGGCTTCTTCAACTTTTCATCTGCAATTTTTGCAGTCAGCTCATCTTTCTGAATTTCCAGCGCTTCCAGACGCTCTTTCGTTGTCCGGGTGTACAAGCCGTCCTCGATGGCCTTCATCAGGTTGTCCAGCTTTTTGTTAACCTCTCGCAGTTGCTTTTCCAGCAGCGGAATCGTGGTGTTTTCCTGATTCTGGACATCCATAATCAATTGAACGATCTTGTCAATCACCGCATCGTCCTGAATCAGCTTCATGGTCTCCCGGACGACCAGCTCTTCCAGCCATTCTTTCTGCACAGTCTTTTTGTTGCAGCCCTTACGCCGCTTGACGTTTGCGCATTTATAATAATAGTAGGTGCGTCCGGTTGCACTGGTTCCGCTTTCGCCGAACATCAGCGCACCGCACTTGCCGCAGAACAACTTGGTGGTCAGCAGATATTCCTCGTCTGCCTTGCCACAGGCAGGGGCACGCTTGTTCTTATCCAAACGCTTCTGCACCCGGTCAAACAGGTCTTTCGGAACAATAATCGGAATTGCATCCGGCACAACGATATCCCGGAAAGACAGTTCGCCAATGTACCGACGGTTCTTCAGCATGGTATTCACGCTGCTGTGGGTCATTTTGCCGCCCAGCATATTGCGGACACCCTTGTCGTTGAGAAAGTTTACGATCTCCACCATCTTATCGCCGTTGTCATACCGCTGAAATGCTTCCAACACCAGCGGAGCGGTCAGCGGGTCAAGATGATAAAACTTTTCCTCGTCGATTTTGTAGCCAATGGTTCCTGTGCCGCCAGTACATTTCCCTTTCAGGGCGTTCTCGGTCTGACCACGGATCACCTTTTCGGACAACTCAGCGGAATAGTATTCCGCCATACCTTCCAACAGTGTTTCCACCAGAATGCCCTGTGAGCCCTCGGCAATGGGTTCCATAACGGAAATCAGGTGGACACCGTTCTTTTTCAGGATCATCTTGTAGTTTGCGCTATCAAAACGATTCCGGGCAAAGCGGTCAAATTTCCAGACAAGAACAACATCAAACAGCTTCTTGCCGCTGTCTTTGATCATCTGCTGGAACTCCGGGCGATTGTCTGTTTTGGCAGAGAACGCACGGTCAATGTAGTGCTTGATGACCGTGATGCCGTTCTTTTCCGCATAGGCAGTACACTCACGAATCTGCCCTTCGATGGATTCTTCACGCTGGTTGTCGGAGGAGTAGCGAGCATAGATAACAGCAGTCACAGATTCACCTCCCTTTTAACGTGCCGCCTGATAGCTTTTCGCATACTTGTAGATTTGTCGTGCGCAGTCGAGGCTCATTTTGCTGGAATCATTGTGCTTGAGCCACGCATTCACATTGCCGGGATTCAGCTTCAGGTCTGCATAAATGCGATAATTCGTCAGATGCTTCTTCTGCTGAATCTCTACCACCCTGCGGTGAATCAGCTCTTTTGTGTCATTATCTGCGAGAGCGGCATCTCGGACGGAGCAATAGCTTCGCCAAACCTTCAAATAGCCTTCCGGCAATTCCAACGACTGGTTTTCCAGAAGCAGCAGCATTTGCGCCAGCGAATAGCGATTGGAAAGTTGCTCATACTCCGCAGCAACAGCCCTGTTTACGGTATAGCGGAGCAACAAATCCACTTTATCAAAGGCCAGCGCATGGAGATACAGCGGCTCTTTCAGGCGGGGGTTATCCTGTAAACAGTCCGCTAATTTGTGAATGCTGGCGGTTTGAACGCCGGAAAGCTCTGTCACATACTGCTTCAAGAAACCCTCAAATGTCAGCTTTCTCACGGTCTCCACCTCTCCACATACTCCTGATAACGGATATAAAAATCTCGATACCGCCAGTCGTTCAAAATGCTGGCTCTCAGCTCATCCTCATCGGTTGCAAGGTGTTCCAGCAAATTCCAGTCCAAAGAGTTCCGCACAGCCTCGCTCTCCACGTCCGCCTTGTCGGTGTCGCGGAAAGAGCAGAGCTTTGCAATCACCAAATCCTCCAGACTGGGTGTGTAGAACTGTACCTTTGTACCACCGAAAGGCAGCGGCTGAAGCCGATCTTGGAAGTTGTACGGAAAATTATCAATATAGGCTTCCACATCCGTGTTGATGTCGTACTTGCCAAGTAGTCCGTACAGCTCTTTCGGAACGCTCAGCGCATCAATATCATGGGTGGCACGGGTCAGCTTGCCCAACAGAATGAACGCACTGCCACCCACGATCACCATCTGGTAGCGGTCATCGTTGTCTATCATCAGGTCGGCATCTTCGTCCAGACGTTCCAAACGCTTGCGGAGGTCATCTAAGATCATCTTTCCCATAAAATAGCCTTTCGTATTTTCAATAATAGTATTCTCTAAGATTATTTTAAGGGCTGAGCTGTGTGTTGTCAAGAGGAAATCATCGATATTTCTCGCATTTTACGCTGTCATGTTATCTGTCCACATCTCGCACTGGCTGATAACCGTGCTGATTGCTGTGTCGTAATCTTCCGGGGGATACTTATACTTTTTCAGAAGATGCTTCACCATCTTCCGCATACTGGCACGCGCTGTTTCTTTTTTCTGCCAGTCTATCGTCCGATTTTTACGCAGCATCTCGGTTAGTTCTCTGGTAAGGTCGATCAGTTCGTTGTTCTGGTAAAAATCTTTGATGTTCTCCGGCTTGGTCAGAGCATCGTAAAACGCCAGCTCTTCCTGCGTCAGCCCCAGTTTCTTACCATTATTGTACAACTCTGTGATTTCCTGTGCCGTTTTCAGAAGTTCCTTGATAACTTCCTCGTTTGTAATCAGCCCATTGTAATAGGAGTTCATCAGCTGCGCAATTTTCTCCGAGAACTTCTGCGACTGCACAACATTTGTCCGCTTGTAAAGTGATACCTGTTCTGCCATCAACTTTTTCAAAATTTCCACAGCGATGTTCTTTTCTTTCATTTTTGATATTTCGTCCAATACCGCCGGGTCAAACAAGCTGATATTTTCATCTGCCTGCTTGCTGTCAAACAGACTGATTACACCTTGGCTCTGGATACTCGCTTTCAGAAGTTCATTGATTTGAGTGTTGATTTCTTTCAGCGAGAGCGTCTTTCCGCCGCTGCCGCCGTAAGTAATTTTCACCACGGTAGAACGCACAGCTTCCATGTAGGCGGCTTCATGACGCTCCTGTTCTGTGGTCATGCTGGAGCATAGGGAGTGCGACTGTTTCAGCAGCATTGCTTCTCGCAGGAACAAGTCCTTGCGCTTGGGTGCTTTGGCATCCAGCACAAAGTTCACACCACCCGTTACCAGCTTTGCCATAACCAGCGGCGAACCGTCAATAAAACTGCTGAAATCAAACCCGTGCAGCAAATCCTTGCACACCTGAAGCTTTTCCTGAAACTTCGGATATGCAACTTTGGAAATATCCATATCGCCATACCGGGACTGGTCGCGCTTGGTATATTCCTTCATGGTAGCTTTGAGGGCAGATGCAATGCCCACATAGTCCACGATCAAGCCGCCCTCTTTGTCCTTGAACACACGGTTCACACGAGCAATCGCTTGCATCAGATTATAACCGTGCATCGGCTTGTAAATGTACATTGTCGCCAGCGAGGGAACATCAAAACCGGTCAGCCACATATCCACCACGATAGCGATCTTCATTGGATCATCGTTATCTTTGAACTTTCGCGCCAGTTCCTCCTTGTGCGATTTTGTCCCGATGATCGCTTTCCAGTCCTCCGGGTCATTGTTACCGCTGGTCATGACCACACCGATTTTCTCTTTCCATGCCGGACGCAGTTCCAGCAGCTTCCGGTAGATTTTCATGGCAATCGGGCGCGAATAGGCAACAATCATCGCCTTACCGGTCAGCAGGTTGGCACGGTATTTTTCGTAGTGGGTGACAATATCCTCGCACAGCGATTGCACCGTAGAATCTGCGCCCAACACGCTTTCCATCTGTCCCAACATTTTCTTGCTTTTTTCAATGGTCGCTGTGTCCGATTGCTGCTCCAATGCGTCATAAGTCGCATCAATCAGAGCCAGCGTGTCCTTATCCAGATGCAGCTTGATGACGCGGCTTTCGTAGTAGACAGGGCGCGTTGCGCCATCCTCCACCGCCTGCGTCATGTCGTAAATATCAATGCACCTCCTTGCCAGAGCCGATTTTTCGAACCGCAAGCAGATCGTGCACGAGATTCTGCACCCGGAGGACCGCCATGCTCCGCAGAAACGAATCTACGGAATCAACTATTCTGCACTGGAAGCTGCCGTCCGGCGAATCCAGCAGGATGTTGATTTCCTGATGAAGTATCTCCCCAAGGTGCCTGATGATGCCTATGTGAAAGTGGAGACCACGAAGATTCGAAATTTTAACTGTTGACTTTTCTCCTCAATTTCGATATGCTGTTCTTGCTTTATCCGTTTCATTTTTGCACTGTTAACGTTAAAGCAAAAGACCAGAGTTGTAAAGCCTTTTGGCTAAATAACTCTGGCCTTTTTGTTGGGCTTGTGCAACAGCCCTATGCAAATTAAAATAATAATTCCGCTATCTATGCGCAGAGCAACGCGGAGCGCATTTTTGATCGTTGTACGGTCGGATAAGCTGTGAAACCAACGCCGCCGTGCAGGGGGGGCTGCGCGGCGGCGTTGGTTATGAAAAGGAGAATAATATGAGGAAGCAGAAAAAGTCGGTTTAACCCATAGTTACCTGCACCGTTACCTCGGTCCCGGCGGCAGCCAGCGGCAGCACATTGCCGCAGATGGCCTTGCCGTCTACGGTAACCGCCTTGACGCCGTGCTGAACCCCGGCGGCGTTGTCCACCGTGATGCGATACTCTGCGCCACGGAAGCGGCGGGTGACCGTGTAGCCGGTCAGGGTGTGGGGGATGCAGGGGTCCACCCACAGGCCGTCCAAGGTGGGCTGGATGCCCAGAATGTACTGACTGATGTTGAAGAAGGTCCATGCTGCCGTGCCGGTCAGCCAGCTGTTTTTGGCTTCGCCGAAGGTGGGGGCGTCCTTGCCTGCCACCATCTGGCTGTAAACGTAGGGTTCGGTGCGGTGGATCTCAGAGATGTCCTCGATGTAGGCGGGGCAGGTCTTGCGGTAGACCGCAAAGGCGCGGTCGCCGTGACCCAGCGTTGCCTCGGCGCAGCTGATCCACGGGTTGTTGTGGCAGAAGATACCGGCGTTCTCCTTGTATCCCGGAGGATAGCTGGAGATCTCGCCCAGATTCAGCTGATAGCCGGTGTAGGCGGGCTGCAGCAGCACCACACCGTATTTGGTGTCCAGCCGCTCCTCCACGCTGGCAAGCGCCTGCGCGGCCTGTCCGGTCTCCCTGCCGATGCCCGCCATGACGCACATGCCCTGCGGCTCGATAAAGATCTGACCCTCGGCGCACTCCTTGCTGCCGATGGGGTTGCCGAAAGCATCGTAGGCACGGCGGAACCACGCGCCATCCCAGCCTGCAGTCAGGACGGCCTGCTCCACCGCGTCAATGCTCTGGCGGGCGGCGGAAGCCTCGGTGTCAAGGCCCAGATGGTCGCACAGCTCGGCGTATTCGTGGCCGTACTTGACGAACATGCCCGCAATGAACACGCTCTCCGCCACAGGACCCTCGCTGGGCCCGGTGATCTGGAAACTCTCGCCCGGGTGCTCGGAGAAGCAGTTCAGGTTCAGGCAGTCGTTCCAGTCCGCACGCCCGATGAGCGGCAGACCGTGGGGACCCAGATGGGTGCAGGTAAAGTTGAAGCTGCGGCGCAGGTGCTCCATCAGGGGCTGCGCCTTGGCGGCATCGTTGTCAAAGGGAACCTGCTCCTCCAGAATGGACCAGTCGCCGGTCTCCCGCAGGTAGGCGGCGGTACCGGCAATGAGCCACAGCGGGTCATCGTTGAAGCCGGTGCCGATGTCCCGATTGCCCTTTTTGGTCAGGGGCTGGTACTGGTGGTAGGCGCTGCCGTCCTCGAACTGGGTGGCGGCGATATCCAGAATGCGCTCCCGGGCACGGGAGGGGATGATGTGCACAAAGCCCAAAAGATCCTGACAGCTGTCCCGGAAGCCCATGCCGCGTCCGGTGCCGCTTTCAAAGTAGCTGGCGGAGCGGCTCATGTTGAAGGTGACCATGCACTGATACTGGTGCCAGAGGTTCACCATGCGGTCCAGCTTTTCCTCGCCGGACTCCAGATGGTAGGTGGACAGCAGCGTATCCCAGTGCTGCGCCAGTGCGGCGCGGGCGGCGTCCACCTGTGCATCGGTGGCGTAGCGTGCCATCATGGCGTGGGCGCGGGTTTTGTTGATGACCCCGGAGGCAGAGAATTTTTCGTCCTGCGGGTTCTCGATGTAGCCCAGACCGAACAGGATCTTTTTCTCGTTCGCCGGGGGCAAGGGTGACGTGGATGTGCAGCGCACCCACCGGTGCCCAGCCGTGGGCGATGCTGCCGCTGCAGTGCCCGGCGCGGACAGCCTGCGGGTCGGCGGGGCCGCCGTACACCCCGCAGAAGGCATCCCGCGTGGTGTCAAAGCTGGTGACGGGGGTGTTGGACCAGAACATGGCGTAGTGGTCGCGGCGCTCCCGATACTCGGTCTTGTGGTAGATGACCCCCGGCTCCACCTCCACCTCGCCGGTGGAAAAGTTGCGCTGGAAGTTGGTGCTGTCGTCCACGGCGTCCCACAGGCAGAACTCCACATAGCCGAACACGTCAAGCTCCCGGGGGCGGTCGCTGCGGTTGGTCAGGGTCAGGCGGTCCAGCTCGCAGGCGTCGCCCTTGGGGACGAACAACTCCTGCCGGGCGGTCACACCGTCCTTTTTGCCCTCCACAACGGTGTAGCCCAGACCGTGGCGGCAGCTGTAACTGTCCAGCGGGGTCTTGGTGGGCTGCCAACCCGGGTTCCACACGGTGTCGCCGTCCTTGATGTAGATGCGGTGACCGTCCATGTCCAGCGGAGAGTTATTGTAGCGGTAGCGGGTCAGGCGGCGCATCCGGGCATCCCGGTAAAAGCTGTAACCGCCCGCCGTGTTGGAGACCAGACTGAAGAAGTCCTCGCTGCCAAGGTAGTTGATCCAGGGCAGGGGCGTCTGCGGGGTGGTGATGACGTATTCCTTGTTCCGGTCATCAAAATATCCGAACTTCATAATGCTTCCTCCTTAAAACTGCGCCTTGTAGGGTGGGCAGCACATCGATGGGCGAAAACGATTAAGGCACTGTGAAAGAAGCAATCTTATCACGTTAAGCATACCGTATCTCGCAAAAAAATGCAAGGGCTTTTTGCAAAAATCCGGGAAGATTTTTAAAAATAATCTGCGAAGTCCCGGTAGTTTTTGGCGTAATTTTGGGGTGTGCACCCCGGCGGAGCACAGAACCAAAGCCCCGAAACCCCATTTTAAAAGTAATATATACATACGACCTTTTTCACCGAAAAACATAACGAAACTGCAACGAAATTTTTTCGGTTTTAATCGAAATGTAACGAAAGTAAATCGAGATGCACAATTTCTACAGGTCGCATTGGAACAAAATGCCGAAAGTGATGCAGTCAGACTAAAACTTTTACATTAGCGCTTGATTTTTGGTGCAGAATGCGCTATATTGAAATTGCGAAAACGATTAAGTGACTTGCGAGAAACATCCCGCAGCTCCTTTCATCGGAAGGAGGCTACAAAATGCCATCCCTGAAGGATCTGGCAAAAGAGTGCGGCGTATCCGTCGCAACTGTCAGTAAAGCTTTGAACGACCAGCCGGACATTGCTCAGGCTACGCGGGAGCGGATCCACGCAGCGGCCCGCCGCATGGGCTACCTGCCCAATGCAGCGGCTCGGGCGCTGAAGACCAACCGCACCTACAACCTTGGCGTTCTGTTTGTGGATGAAAAACAGAGCGGCCTGACCCACGAGTACTTCTCCGCAGTGCTGGACAGCTTCAAGGTTGAAGCAGAAAAGCGCGGCTATGATATCACCTTTATCAACCACAACATCAGCGGCAGATCCATGAGCTATCTGGAGCATTGCCACTACCGGGGTGTGGACGGCGTGGTGATCGCCTGTGTGAACTTTTACGATCCGCAGGTGGTGGAGTTGGTCAACGGCGATGTGCCGGTGGTGACCATCGACCATGTGTTCAACAACCGGATGGCGATCCTTTCGGACAACGTGGTGGGCACAAAGGCCTTGGTGCAGCAGGCATGGGCCTGCGGACACCGGCGCATCGCCTTTATCCATGGCGAAAAGACCGCCGTTACCGAGAACCGTCTGGCAGGCTTCTATCAGGCCTGCGAGGAGCTGGGGTTGAAGGTGCCGGAGCAGTACGTCCGCTGCGGCGTGTACCACGACGTGGATCGCTGCGCTGAAGAGACCCGGGCGTTGCTGGCGCTGCCGCAGCGCCCCACCTGCATCATCTTCCCGGATGACTTTTCCGCACTGGGCGGCTACAACGCCCTGGCCGAGGCGGGCTTGAGCATCCCGGAGGATATCTCAGTGATGGGATACGATGGCATCTATCTCTCTCGGGTGGTCAAACCCTCGCTGGTGACCTACCAGCAGAACACCAAAGCCCTTGGCAGGCTGGCGGCGGATAAGCTGATCGAGCTGATCGAGCATCCGCGTGTGACCCTGCCGGAGCAGATTCGGGTGTCCGGCAAGCTGCTGGACGGCGGCTCCGTCCGCATCCTTTGACAAAGGCCCACAACTCCCAGCGCGGAGTTTTTTGAGAATGATTTTTGTTTGATGGAAAACCATGAAGGAGGTTTACCCTTATGAAAAAGATCTCTCGTCGTAATTTCCTGCTCGCTTCCGGTGTCGTGACGATCGGTGCTGCTCTGGCAGCCTGCGGCGGCAGTTCTTCTACCAGTGCTGCTGCTTCCTCCGCTCCCGCATCCTCTGCAGCCGCTTCCGGTGCGCCTGCTTCCGCAGAGGGCAAGGTGCTGAATATCTGGTGCTGGAACGATGAATTCCAGAGCCGCTTCAACGACTACTACCCCGAGGTCAAGGAGATCGCAGCCGACAAGTCTACCACCACCCTGAAGGACGGCACCCTTGTAAAGTGGACCATCAACGCCAACGAGAACAACAACTACCAGAACAAGCTGGACGAGGCGCTGCTGAATCAGGATTCCGCCGCCGATGACAGCAAGATCGATATCTTCCTGATCGAGGCTGACTACGCCCTGAAGTATGTGGACTCCGACTACGTTCTAGATGTCAAGAAGGATATCGGTCTGACCGACTCCGATCTGGCCGGGCAGTACCAGTACACCAAGGATATCGTTTCGGTGGACGGCAGCCAGCGCGGCACTACATGGCAGGCAACGCCGGGTCTGTTTGCATACCGCCGCAGTATTGCAAAGGCAGTGCTGGGCACCGACGACCCCACCGAGGTGCAGAGCTGCCTGTCCGACTGGGATAAGTTCAACGATGTAGCGGCCAAGGCTGCTGCCAAGGGCTACAAGATGCTGTCCGGCTTTGACGATGCTTATCGCACCTTCTCCAATAACGTGTCCGCACCTTGGGTCAGCGGCACTACCGTTACCGTCGATCCCAACCTGATGAAGTGGGTGGACCAGACCAAGGAGTATACAGACAAGGGCTACAACAACAAGTCCAGCCTGTGGGACAGCCAGTGGGCTTCCGATCAGGGCCCCACCGGTAAGGTGTTCGGCTTCTTCTACTCCACTTGGGGCATCAACTTCACCCTGCTGGGCAACTCTCTGGCAACGCCTACCTCCGAGGGTGGCAAGGAAGAGGTTGGAAACGGCATCTACGGCGACTACGCTGTGTGCGAAGGCCCTCAGCCCTACTACTGGGGCGGAACCTGGATCTGCGGCGCAGCCGGCAGCGACAACCTTGAGACCATCAAGGACGTCATGCTGAAACTGACCTGCGATGAAGCCATCATGAAGCAGATCACCATGGATACGCAGGACTACACCAACAACGAGAAGGCTATGAACGAGATTGCCAACAGCGATTTCAAGTCCGACTTCCTCGGTGGCCAGAACCACATCGCGCTGTTTGCAGAGGCTGCAGCCAAGATCGATATGTCCAACGCCGGCCCCTACGATCAGGGCCTGAACGAGAGCTTCCAGACCGCCTTCAAGGATTACTTCACCGGCAACGTGAAGGAGGATGCCGCCAAGGCAAACTTCGAGACCGCCATCAAGGAGAAGTACCCCGAGCTGACCGAGGTGGTCTGGCCCGCATAAGCGGTTTTACTCCGAACTGAAAATCAAAGCAAAGGGGCGGGCGGCGTATCTCGCCCGCCCCTTTGCTTTTGCTGTGACCCGGCAGGAGGGAGGATCTCATGGGAGAGAAACAAAAAGAAAGGGTCGATCAGCTACGCGAAATGGGGCTATATCTTCATTGCACCGTTCTTTATCATCTTCGCGGTATTCCAGCTGGTCCCTCTGGCATCCACCATCTATTACAGCTTTTTTGAGTATTACCGCAGCGGCCTGAAGATCATCGGACCCAATTTTGTGGGCCTGAAAAACTACATCACCCTGTTAGCCACCGACCTGCCCAAGTATTTTGGCAACACGCTGATCCTGTGGATCATCGGTTTCGTCCCGCAGATCATCGTCTCGCTGCTGCTGGCGGCATGGTTCACCGACCTGCGGCTGAAGCTGAAGGGGCAGACCTTCTTCAAGACGGTCATCTATATGCCCAACCTGATCATGGCTTCGGCCTTCGCCATGCTGTTCTTCGCCCTGTTCTCGGATAACGGCCCGGTGAACGCGGTGCTGCTGAGCATGGGCTGGATCAAGACACCCATCAGCTTTTTGAATACCGTGTGGGGCAACCGTGGTCTTGTGGGCCTGATGAACTTCCTGATGTGGTTTGGCAACACCACCATCATGCTGATGGCAGCCATCATGGGTGTGGACCCCACCCTGTACGAGGCTGCGGAGCTGGACGGCTGCACCCCGAACCAGATGTTCTGGAAGATCACCCTGCCGCTCATCCGTCCCATTCTGGTCTATGTCATGATCACCTCCATGATCGGCGGCCTGCAGATGTTCGATGTGCCGCAGATCCTGACCAACGGTAAGGGCGGCCCCGACCGCACATCCACCACCATGATCATGTACCTGAATAACCACCTGTTCAGCAAGAACTACGGCATGGCGGGTGCGGTGTCTGTGGTGCTGTTCCTTGTGTGTGCGGTGCTGTGCGTCATCGTGTACTTCTCGCTGACCAAGGAGGATGACGGCCTGACAAAGGCGCAGCGCAAGGAACTGAAGGCAGCCAAAAAGGCTGCTGCCAAAGGAGGGAAATAAGTATGGCACATACGCCTAAAAACCAGTCCGAAAAGGCGATCCTGACCGCCCGCCGTGCATGGTGCTATCTGGTGCTGGTGCTGATCAGCTTTCTGTGCCTGTTCTTCTTCTATGTGCTGGTCATCAACTCCACCCGCACCCATTTCGAGATCCAGAAGGGGTTCTCGCTTGTGCCGGGCAAGTCCATCGTCACAAACCTCCGCAACGTGCTTACGGATGCCAACATCCCCGTGATGAGCGGTATCCGCAACAGCCTGCTGGTGTCCGCCTGCTCGGCAGCGCTCAGCGTTTACTTCTCGGCACTGACGGCTTACGGCATCTACGCCTATAACTTCAAGTTCAAAAAGGCCGCCTTTGCTCTGATTTTGCTCATCATGACCATGCCCACACAGGTGTCCGCACTGGGCTTTCTGCAGTTGATCTCCAAGATGGGGCTGAAAAACAGCTTCATCCCTCTGATCGTTCCCAGCATTGCGGCACCCACCGTGTTCTTCTTCATGAAGCAGTATCTGGATGCCTCCCTTCCCATGGAGATCGTGGAGGCTGCCCGCATTGACGGCGCAGGCGAATTTTATACCTTTAATAAGATCGTGCTGCCCATCATGAAGCCGGCGCTGGCTGTGCAGGCTATCTTCTCCTTCGTGGCAAGCTGGAACAACTACTTCATTCCGGCGCTTGTACTGGACACCGCCGACAAAAAGACCCTGCCCATCCTGATCGCCCAGCTGCGCAGCGCGGACTTCCTGAAGTTCGATATGGGCAAGGTGTACATGATGGTAGCCATCGCCATTCTGCCGGTCATCATCGTCTACCTGCTGCTGTCCAAGTTCATCGTCCGCGGCGTGGCTCTGGGCGGCGTCAAGGGCTGAAATTACGACCGGCGCCAAAGCCCCTCCTGTGAAAATGCAATGGGGCTGTTGCACAAGCCCAACAAAAAGACCAGAGTTATTTAGTCAAAAGGCTTTACAACTCTGGTCTTTTGCTTTAACGTTAACAGTGCAAAAATGAAACGGATAAAGCAAGAACAGCATATCGAAATTGAGGAGAAAAGTCAACAGTTAAAATTTCGAATGCAGACAGAAATTCAAATCAACAAACATCATGCGCTCTGTCAGGCAAGCGACCAGCTTGAGGAACTGGACTATACAAAATTGTATTTCGCTTATTCGGGGATCCGAAAATCGCAGATCGAGCCGCAACCGCATCCTCATGCCGCACCATCTTCATGACCTCTGCACCGAAAGAGGAATTGAAGAAATGGTTGAATCGGCTGGCGGCAGACGAGATGAAAGACCCGACACGATACCATGACAGTGGAATGCCTGTGCACACAAGTTTGAATGACAGAAAGGAAAACTATTATGGCTGAATTTCCAAAAGAATTTGTCTGGGGTGCTGCAACAGCGGCCTATCAGATCGAAGGCGGTGCCACAGAGGGCGGTAAGGGACTGAGCATCTGGGATGTTTTTTCCCACACACCGGGCTGCACCTACCGGGGCGAGACCGGTGACGTTGCCTGCGACAGCTACCACCGCTGGAAAGAGGACCTTGCACTGCTGCAGTCCATGCACCTGAAAGCCTACCGCTTTTCCGTGGCATGGACCCGCATTGCCCCCAACGGCGGCACAGACTGGAACGAGGAAGGCTTTGCCTATTACGATACCCTTGTGGATGCTTTGCTGGAAGCCGGGATCGAGCCTTATGTAACTTTGTATCACTGGGACCTGCCCCAGGCGCTGGAAGAAAAGGGCGGCTGGCGCAGTGAGGAAACGGCACGCGCGTTTGCAAGCTATGCCGCAAAGATGGCAGAGCACTTCAAAGGCCGGGTACATCAGTGGTTCACCTTCAACGAGCCTGCCTGCATCGTAAAAATGGGCTACGGCACCGGAGAGCACGCCCCGGGTCTGAAACTGCCGCTGGAAGGTCAGTTTACCTGCTGGCGGAACGTTATCTACGCCCACTGCCTTGCCGCACAGGAGCTGCGCCATGCAGACCCGGAAAACAAGGTGGGCTTTGTTTCCACCGGCCGCATCTGCTATCCGGTGTCGGAGGCAAAAACAGACGTGGACGCTGCCCGGGTCCTGACCTTCGCCTGCCCGGATGACGACTGGGCCTTCACCCACACCATGGCACTGGACCCGGTCTGTCTGGGCCGTTGGCCGGAACCGGACATCTGCGGACCGAGACTTGCCGCCAGCATCGCCGCTGTGCCGCAGTACATCAACGATGCCCTGCCTCTGGGCAAGCCGGACATGGTGGGGCTGAACATCTACAACGCTGCCCCGGCGCAGATGGGCGAAAACGGTCCCAGCTATGTAGAGCGCCCCGCCGGGTACGCCCATACCGCCATGAACTGGCCGGTGGAGCCGGAATGCCTGAACTGGGGTCCCCGCCAGATGCAGGAGCGGTACGGTCTGCCCATGTTCATCACCGAAAACGGCTTGTCCTGTACGGATAAGGTCTACCGGGACGGCAAGGTGCACGATGCAGACCGCATCGATTTTCTGGCACGGTATCTGGAAAAGCTGTCGGAGGGCATCCATGCCGGTGCAGATGTGCGGGGATATTTCCAGTGGAGTCTGCTGGACAACTTCGAGTGGCACAGCGGCTACCGGGAGCGGTTCGGTCTGGTGTATGTGGATTACGCCACCGGGCAGCGCATCCCGAAAGACAGCGCATTCTGGTACGGTGAAGTTGCCGCCGCCAATGGACAGTCCATCTGAGCCGTAAACGCAGAAATTCCCGGACGGTATTTCACTGTCCGGGAATTGTGTTATAATAGAATCAACGCAAATTTTACCAGAGAAACGAGGACACAGCCATGGCATCCTACAGCTACGAACGGGATATCACCCCCGAAGACCTGATCCAAGAAACGCCCCTCCCCTGACCCCGGCGCAGCAGCGTGCCAACTGGTGGCACTACCACTGGTATTATGTGGTGCTGATCGCTGCTGCCCTGCTGGCGGTGGGGTATTTTGTCTGGAGCCGGGTCACCGAGGTGCAGCCGGACTACACCGTGGCTGTGGTAAGCCGCACCGACCCGGATACCGCCTTTCTCAGTCAACTGGAGACCCAGCTGGAAGGCCTTGCCGAAGACGTGAACGGCGATGGCAAAGTAAAGGTAACCGTAAAGGGCATCTGGCTGGCGCTGGACTTTGAAACGCAGGATGCCGCCCTGCAGCAGCTGATGCAGTCCAGTGAGGACAAGCTGAACTCTGATTTTTATCTGTGCGAGAGTACCTTGTTCATCATAGACGACCCCGCCGCCATGGAGCAGCGGTACGGCTGTTTCCAGACGCTGGACGGCACCGACCCGGAGGAAGGGGATGTTCTGACCGTATCAGACTTTACCCTGCCGCTGCAAGGCATCGCCCTTGCCGGGCTGCAAAACGAAAGCTCTACCCTCTGGTACGCCGCCCGCCGCCTGAACGAGGGCATGGATGCAGATGCTGCTGCCGCATTGAATGATGCACTGTGGGAGAAACTAGGGTAAGGTTTGCGAGAGCATCTAGCCTGCACCGGCACGATGCAGTTCAAGGGTTTGGGTGTTCCCAACAAGTATTTTGCAACGCGAAATAAGCAGATACTCCTGATACCGGATGTAAAAATCCCGATACCGCCACTCATTCAGGATACTGGCTTTCAGTTCATCCTCATCCGTTGCGAGATGTTCCAACAGGTCCCAGTCCAACGAGTTCCGCACCGCTTCACTCTCCACGTCTGCCTTGTCGGTGTCACGGAAAGAGCAAAGTTTTGCAATCACCAGATCTTCCAGACTGGGTGTGTAAAACTGCACCTTTGTGCCACCGAAGGGCAGCGGTTTCAAGCGGTCGGGATAGTTATAGGGAAAATTATCAATATAGGCTTCCACATCCGTGTTGATGTCGTACTTGCCAAGTAGTCCGTACAGCTCTTTCGGGACGCTCAAGGCATCAATGTCATGGGTGGCACGGGTCAGCTTGCCCAGCAGAATGAACGCACTGCCGCCCACGATCACCATCTGGTAACGGTCGTCATTGTCGATCGTCAGGTCAGCATCTTCGTCCAGCCGTTCCAGACGCTTGCGGAGGTCGTCTAAAATCATCTTTCCCATAAAGCAGCCTTTCGTATTTTCAATAATAGTATTCTCTAAGATTATTTTAAGGGCTGAGCTGTGTGTTGTCAAGAGGAAATCATCGATATTTCTCGCATTTTACGCTGTCATGTTATCTGTCCACATCTCGCACTGGCTGATAACCGTGCTGATTGCTGTGTCGTAATCTTCCGGGGGATACTTATACTTTTTCAGAAGATGCTTCACCATCTTCCGCATACTGGCACGCGCTGTTTCTTTTTTCTGCCAGTCTATCGTCCGATTTTTACGCAGCATCTCGGTTAGTTCTCTGGTAAGGTCGATCAGTTCGTTGTTCTGGTAAAAATCTTTGATGTTCTCCGGCTTGGTCAGAGCATCGTAAAACGCCAGCTCTTCCTGCGTCAGCCCCAGTTTCTTACCATTATTGTACAACTCTGTGATTTCCTGTGCCGTTTTCAGAAGTTCCTTGATAACTTCCTCGTTTGTAATCAGCCCATTGTAATAGGAGTTCATCAGCTGCGCAATTTTCTCCGAGAACTTCTGCGACTGCACAACATTTGTCCGCTTGTAAAGTGATACCTGTTCTGCCATCAACTTTTTCAAAATTTCCACAGCGATGTTCTTTTCTTTCATTTTTGATATTTCGTCCAATACCGCCGGGTCAAACAAGCTGATATTTTCATCTGCCTGCTTGCTGTCAAACAGACTGATTACACCTTGGCTCTGGATACTCGCTTTCAGAAGTTCATTGATTTGAGTGTTGATTTCTTTCAGCGAGAGCGTCTTTCCGCCGCTGCCGCCGTAAGTAATTTTCACCACGGTAGAACGCACAGCTTCCATGTAGGCGGCTTCATGACGCTCCTGTTCTGTGGTCATGCTGGAGCATAGGGAGTGCGACTGTTTCAGCAGCATTGCTTCTCGCAGGAACAAGTCCTTGCGCTTGGGTGCTTTGGCATCCAGCACAAAGTTCACACCACCCGTTACCAGCTTTGCCATAACCAGCGGCGAACCGTCAATAAAACTGCTGAAATCAAACCCGTGCAGCAAATCCTTGCACACCTGAAGCTTTTCCTGAAACTTCGGATATGCAACTTTGGAAATATCCATATCGCCATACCGGGACTGGTCGCGCTTGGTATATTCCTTCATGGTAGCTTTGAGGGCAGATGCAATGCCCACATAGTCCACGATCAAGCCGCCCTCTTTGTCCTTGAACACACGGTTCACACGAGCAATCGCTTGCATCAGATTATAACCGTGCATCGGCTTGTAAATGTACATTGTCGCCAGCGAGGGAACATCAAAACCGGTCAGCCACATATCCACCACGATAGCGATCTTCATTGGATCATCGTTATCTTTGAACTTTCGCGCCAGTTCCTCCTTGTGCGATTTTGTCCCGATGATCGCTTTCCAGTCCTCCGGGTCATTGTTACCGCTGGTCATGACCACACCGATTTTCTCTTTCCATGCCGGACGCAGTTCCAGCAGCTTCCGGTAGATTTTCATGGCAATCGGGCGCGAATAGGCAACAATCATCGCCTTACCGGTCAGCAGGTTGGCACGGTATTTTTCGTAGTGGGTGACAATATCCTCGCACAGCGATTGCACCGTAGAATCTGCGCCCAACACGCTTTCCATCTGTCCCAACATTTTCTTGCTTTTTTCAATGGTCGCTGTGTCCGATTGCTGCTCCAATGCGTCATAAGTCGCATCAATCAGAGCCAGCGTGTCCTTATCCAGATGCAGCTTGATGACGCGGCTTTCGTAGTAGACAGGGCGCGTTGCGCCATCCTCCACCGCCTGCGTCATGTCGTAAATATCAATGCACCTCCTTGCCAGAGCCGATTTTTCGAACCGCAAGCAGATCGTGCACGAGATTCTGCACCCGGAGGACCGCCATGCTCCGCAGAAACGAATCTACGGAATCAACTATTCTGCACTGGAAGCTGCCGTCCGGCGAATCCAGCAGGATGTTGATTTCCTGATGAAGTATCTCCCCAAGGTGCCTGATGATGCCTATGTGAAA
>ENA-OQOA01000288-OQOA01000288.1-human-gut-metagenome-genome-assembly--contig:-NODE-288-length-24264-cov-3.203256_pt1 | contig 24264 bp, 19 predicted proteins | sample MGYA00242633_ERZ504888 | MGnify/ENA primary metagenome ERZ504888 (study PRJEB26092, sample SAMD00036372) | human gut metagenome | host: Homo sapiens | study: EMG produced TPA metagenomics assembly of...
GCTTGCCGCCTACGATGAGGTCATCTGCCTGAACGATACGATTCCTGGGACCGGTTTTTCCGTTCTCGGAGATGTTCGAAACAATGGACGGCAAGAACGTTGATTTCTGGGGCATCACCGCATATCCGCACGACGTCGCCTTCGGCGAGGAGATTCCGACGCATCTGCAATCATATTGGCATGCGTATCGGAAATCCCTGATCACTTCCAAAGCGTTCCAGCGTTATTGGGAAACCATGCCCGTGTATGAAGACTACGCGGAGGCGACACGTAAGCATGAGATGACGTTCACCAAACGGTTCGCCGATCTTGGATTTACCTGGGCCTCATATATCGACTATGACAAGTACCGGTCGCGTTCGACGTATCCGATGCTGTACGACCCGGTTTCCCTGATTCGCGACGACCGATGCCCGGTGTTCAAGAAGCGTTCCTTCTTCGTTGAATACCAGTACTATTTCAACCAGACCGCCGGTCAGCCCGGTATGGAACTGTTGGAGTATCTGCGCCGGCATACCGATTACGACACCGATCTGATATGGGACGCGGTACTGCCGGCATACAATATTGCGGATATCGCAAAAGCCGTGCATCTCAACTACGTGTTGCCGACCGTACCGTCAATCCTCGTGAGGACGGGGATGCTCCGGTGCGTTCGGCGTTCATCTACCACGTCTATTTCCTCGACTTGCTGGACCAGACGCTGGGATATCTTGCCAATCTGCCTGAGGACACCGACCTGTACATCACGACGAATGAGTCGAAAATCGACGACATCCGCAAGGCAATGGATAAGCGTGGCTTCACTCATACGGTCGATTTCATCCCGGTGCAAAACCGCGGTCGTGACGTGTCGGCGCTGCTCGTCGGAGCGAAAGACGTCGTTCTCGGTGGAAAATATGATGTCGTCGGTTTCGCGCACGACAAGAAGTCCGGGCAGAACCAGCAGAACGGGCATCAGGGGACCGAGACCGAAGGATTCGCCTACAAGCTGCTGGAGAACACGCTCGGCTCCAAGGATTATGTGCGGAATATATTGACGTTGTTCGCGAATAATCCGCGCTTGGGTATGGCGACTCCGCCGCCGCCTATCCACGCCCTTTATTTCGCGCATACGGTGCCGCACGATTGGGGCATCAACTTCGACATCACCAAGGATCTGCTGGAAAACAAGCTTCACATCCACGTTCCTCTGGATGAACGCAAGCCCAGCGTATCCGCCATCGGATCGTGCTATTGGTTCCGTGTGGAAGCGTTGAAGCCCCTCTACGAATATGGGTGGCGGTACGAGGACTTCCTGCCGGAAGGCAAGATGGGTGTCGATGGCACCATCTCGCACGCCATCGAACGGGCCAATGGCTATATCGCCCAATCGCAGGGGTATTACCCTGCATGGGTGATGTCCGACAAGTACGCACGCATCGAAGTGGACTCCCTGTACTACACCGCGCAGGGCTTCATGGACACCACCAGTGGCGTGCGACGCGGCGAAAGCGTGATGGAGAGCCTCGGCAGCCTGAGGTCGTCGTTGACGTTCGTTGGCCGGCTGCGCCGTACGACGCATCTTGCGCTCGGTAAAGTGTTCCGTGCGGTGACTTACCCGCTACCCAAACCTATGCAGAGCCGGTTGAGGAAAGCCGCTTGGGTGCCGATTCGCACGGCATATGCGGTGCTGAAGAAAGTACGCTCCGGTTTGCATCGATAGAGACGAGTGGCAGGTGGATTCGGCGGAGAAAGTCGGGAAATCCCCTGTCTGAGTAGAATAAGGTGTTTATGAAGAAAGCATGGGACAGACTCCGCGACCGTTACCATTACTCACTGGTGGTGTTCAAGGAGCTTGTGAAAACCGATTTCCAGTTGCGCTACCAAGGTTCCTTCCTTGGAGTACTGTGGTCGGTGCTGAAGCCGCTGATGTTGTTCGCGGTGATGTACATGGTGTTCGTCCGATTCCTGAAGTTCTCCGACGGTACACCGAGCTTCGCCATCTCGCTGTTATGCGGTACCTGCCTGTGGAGCTTCTTCAATGAATCCACATCCATGGGCATGTCCGCGATTGTGAACCGCGGTGATCTGCTTCGCAAGATTCATTTCCCCAACTACATCATCGTCGCCTCCACCACGATGGGCGCCATGATTTCCCTGGCCATCAACCTGCTGGTCGTCATCGTGTTCGGCTTCTTCGCCAATGCGCATTACACGTGGCATGTGCTTCTGGTCCCATTGAATATCCTGCAGCTATATGCGATCGCACTCGGCGTGGCTCTGGTGTTGGCCACGCTGTACGTGTATTTCCGTGATGTCGCGCATATTTGGGAAGTCGTTTTGCAGGCGATGTTCTACGCCACGCCTATCATCTACCCGATTACGATGATCACCCAGCGTGCGCCTGAACTGGCTTGGGTGACCAAGCTGCTCATGTTGGTTCCAACCACGCAGACGATCATGGATATCCGACATAATCTCATCTCACCGGAGGACGTGCCGACGATTTGGACGCTGGTGGACAACCGTTTGCTGTGCTTGTTGCCGTACATGCTGTCTGTAGTGATTCTGTGGTTCGGTATCCACGTGTTCCGCAAGCATAGTGCCAAGTTCGCGGAGGTGCTCTGATGACTGTCGTTGAGAATAACGTCAATACTGGCAACGCCGCCACGGCTGCAGATGTGGCGGATGAACGTCCGGTCGTGCTGAAGGTCGACCATGTCGCCAAATCCTTCCGTCTGCCGACGGAACAGGCCAGCGGCCTGAAGATGGCCTTCCTGAACTGGACCAAGGGCATTAAGGGCTATACCGAACAGAAGGTGCTCCGCGATATCAGCTTCGAAGTGCATCAGGGCGACTTCTTCGGCATCGTCGGACGTAATGGTTCCGGAAAATCCACCCTGCTGAAAATCATCTCCCAAATTTATGTGCCGGAACAGGGCACGGTGGATGTCCGAGGCAAGCTGGTGCCGTTCATCGAGCTTGGCGTGGGGTTCAACCCCGAACTGACCGGACGTGAGAACGTGTATCTCAACGGTGCGCTGCTCGGCTTCACCCGTGACGAAATCGCCGCCATGTATGACGATATCGTCGAGTTCGCCGAACTGGGCGAGTTCATGGACCAGAAGCTGAAGAATTACTCCAGCGGTATGCAGGTGCGACTGGCGTTCTCCGTGGCCATCAAAGCCCAGGGCGACATTCTTGTGCTCGACGAGGTGCTTGCCGTCGGTGATGAGGCGTTCCAACGCAAGTGCGACAACTTCTTCTCTGAGGTCAAGAAGGATCCGACCAAGACGGTCATTCTGGTGACGCACAGCATGGACTCGGTGAAGAAGTACTGCAATAAGGCCATTCTGATTAAGAACGGCGAAATCATCGAGCGTGGTGATAAGGACGTGGTGGCGGACCGTTACACGTTGGAGAATTTCGCAACGAAGAAAACCGAAAAGGAAGACGATGCGGATAATGCGTATCCGACCGGTCTGAATGCACGTGTTCCGTTCCTGAAGATCTGGCCGGTTTCCAACCAGCTGTCGGATGGTGTTGAACCGTTCCGCTTCGATGTCGAATACGAGTTCGCGGAGGATGTTTCCTTCTATCTGGCCATTTCTTTGATTGACACGAAACGAGGTGGCGTCGTCTGCGATTCGGGTTCGGTGCCGATGAAGCAGCGTGGACGGCAACGTGTTGGTTTTGAGATTCCGGTCAGCGACTTCAACAACAGTGATTTCAAACTGCTTGTCTCGTTGCGTCTGGACAATCCCGAAGACCCCAACAGGACGGATATGATCGCCTTCACCAATGACGACAATTCCTGCTTCTTCGCTGTCCGAAACAACAGGAACAAGACCTACGCGTTGTTGAGCGACCGCGCTCTGCAATTCAAGATGATTCAGTGACGAGGCGTCTTTTCGTTCGAATTGGATGGTGTCTGCAGCTCGATTGAGGTCGGCAATATAGCTAAGTGACTATTGCCGGTCTCAATTCGTATGTGCTTTTGTTTCGTGGATTGGAGCCAATGATGGCAATTAAACATAAACATATGAGTGAAACCGTCGATGATATGACCACCGGATGGCGACGGATACTGATTGGTTCCGGCTTCTTTTGCCTCAGCGTTATGATGCTGTGGTGGTGGTACTGCGCGATCAGGGCGACGTCGCCACAAATGATTGACATTGATGTGAGTGGGAATAATCGTTATTCAACGATTTTGCTGGTTGTTCTGCTTGTATTCATTGTGGCGGTATCGGTGTTTGCAAAAGTGAGACAGGCCGTTCGTGGCATCTGGCATATGATGGTGAGGTATAAGTGGATTCTTTTCGTCATCGTGATTTGCTGGCAAATCGTGATGTTCTTCGCATTAGGGCCGGCAACGGGCTTTGATGCCGAATGGGTTATTGACTATGTCGTCAATCCGCAAGTCATTACGGACAAAGGGTTGGACGGAGCTTCCTATCTTTCCAATTCCCCTAACAACTACCTCCTGTTCTTCGTTGAACTCGGGATTTACAAGGCTCTTCCCTTTGTGACAAGCCTTGAAGCGCTGTTGCTTGTAATGCGAGTGATTTCCGTTCTGGTAGTTGACGTTTGTGCTATCGGAATGTATGCAGTGGCCAAGCGGTATCTTAATGATTCGGTAGCCAATATCGTTCTCCTGCTTTGGTGTATCCTCCTCGGCCTGTCGGGATGGTGCCTGCATCCGTACAGCGATACCTTTTGCATGCCGTTCACGGTGATCAACTGCGCTTTCTGCTTCTGGCTGCTGTCGCAGAAAACCATTGATAAGGCTTTTCTGTCCAGTTGGAAGAATCCGGTTCTTATCTTCCTGTTTGGCCTGAATCTGGCGGTCACCTATAACTTGAAGCCATCAGCTGTGATTCCTGTAATCGCATTGTTGGTTGCATTGCTTCTGAAAATGAATCGCCGACACTGCGTCGCATTGCTGGCGTCACTCATTCTCATGGCCGGTGGCTTCCTGTGTGCGAATGTTCCCTACAACCATGCTGTCCGCACTCAGCAGCTCGTCCCCTACAACCATGAGCTGTCGCTGTCCCCACAGCATTATGTCATGATGGGAATGACCGGCACCGGCGGATATTTGGAATCCGAGTACCAATTCACTATGTCGCATCTCACGTATCAGGAGAAGGTGGATGCGAACAATGCCGTCATCAAGCAGAGGCTGCGCCAATATGGCGTTGTAGGATACTCCACTTTTCTGCTGACGAAGTTCAGAAACTTCACCTCGGATGGCTCGTTCGGCGTTCAGCGATATGCCGGCAATGTTTTCCTGCCTAGACCATTTGCGAATGAGCCACTGAACGCCGTCCATGAAAATCTTTTTATCCAAAAAGTATCCCATCTTTACACTGGCGGTTCCAACTCCAACAGAACGCTGATTCAGATAGAGCAGATTTTCTATATTTTGTTGGTGAGTGGAATCCTGATGAATTGTTTGAGAATGTCTAGGACTTTCTTTAAGGAGGAAGAGGTACTTTCGATAGAGAAGTCCGGAGAACATGTTTCTTACGATGTATGGCTCGCCATTGCCATGGTCGGTGCAATCATTTTTTTACTGATTTTTGAATCCGGGCATTCCAGGTATCTGATACAGTTCCTTCCGATTATGTTGTTCATGTCGGGGATTGGGCTTTCCTCAATTTCGTATGTGCGGAAATAAACGCAGGAATAAGCGTTGTCCCGCCTCTTCGGAGGAAGAGACGGGACAACGCTTATTCGTCTGACGCGAATCACGCGATTCTAGGTATCTCCACTTCCGGACTACTCAGAACGATTCGATCAGTCCCTGCGGAACAGGTCCCTTGTGTAGACCTTGCCTGCCACGTCCTTGAGGTCGTCGTTCCAACGGTTGGAGATGATCACGTCCGCTTCGCGTTTGAACGAGTCCAAGTCGTGCGTGACCTTGCTGCCGAAGAAATCGGGGGCGTCGAGCGTCGGCTCATAGACGACGACCTCGATGCCGCGCGACTTGATGCGCTTCATCACGCCTTGGATGGCGGACTGACGGAAATTATCGGAACCGCTCTTCATCGTCAGACGATATACTCCCACCACAGGTTTGGCGATGCCGTTCGCCTTGGCCCGGTCGACGAGCTCCTCGATTTCGTAGGCGATGAAGTCCTTACGTGTGCGGTTCGACTCCACAATCGCCTCGATGAGGTTCTGCGGCACCTTATCGTAATTGGCGAGCAGCTGCTTCGTGTCCTTCGGGAGGCAGTAGCCGCCATAGCCGAAGCTTGGGTTGTTGTAATCGTCGCGGATACGCGGATCCATGCACACGCCCTTGATGATTTCGTGCGTGTTGAGACCGCGGCTTTCCGCATACGTGTCCAACTCGTTGAAATAGGCGACGCGCAACGCGAGATAGGTATTGGCGAACAGCTTGATCGCCTCCGCCTCAGTGGTACCGACCACCAGCTGGGGGATGCCCCTCGACCCATCCGGGTTGACGCGGTCCTTCTCCTCCGGGGCGGCACCGTGGGCGAGCAGGTCCACGAACGTGTGCGCCGCCTGCACGGCCTCCGCATCATCCTGCGGCGCGCCGACCACGATGCGGCTCGGATGCAGATTGTCGTACAGGGCGTGGCCCTCACGCAGGAATTCCGGAGAGAACAGGATACGGTCATCGTGGAACCGTTCGCGAATCTGCTGGGTGTAACCAACCGGAATCGTCGACTTGATGACGATCCATGCGGTTTGGTCGTACTTGCGGATTGCCTCGATCGCCGCCTCCACGCTGGACGTGTCGAAGTAGTTCTTCTGGGCGTCGTAATTCGTCGGCGTGGCTATCACTGCGTAATCCGCTCCCGTATACGCCTGTTCCGGGTCGAGCGTCGCCTGGAAGTCCAACGGCCGCTCGCCGGACCGGTCCGCATCGAGGAATGCGGTGATCTTGCTATCCACGATGGGGCTCTTGCCGTTGTTGAGCAGCTCGACCTTCTCAGGCACGATGTCCAACGCGTGCACCTCATTATGTTGCGACAGCAGCAACGCCACCGACAATCCGACGTAACCAGTACCGGCAACCGCAATCTTCACGGGACACTCCTTCTACGATGCGCTACACGTAATTCTAGCCGTGGTCGGAGCGCAACAGTAAAGATGCTACGTGATTCTATCGTGAACTGAACTACGTGACGATGCCTTCTTACCTATGCTGTGTGTTCGGTACATTGAAGAAATCGGTATTGGCGAGATAACCTTTGCCGGCAGTCATGTCGTATTGGATGAGCCGATACTCTTTGAGCAGGGTTTTCTGCTGTTTGGAGAGGTCCTTGCGTTTCACAACATCGCCGTTCTTGTCCAGATATGTGGTGGATGTATCGTTCGTGAAACCGCCCTCGCCGAGCACGAGTCGTTCCACGGCAGGCAGCTTGGTGCGTACGGTGGACAGGAACGCGAGATAAGGAGACACTTTCGCGTTCATGTGCTCACTGGCCATTTCCATGAAATAGTTCGGTGATGTGTAGTTCGTGCCGGCTTTCGATGGGCTGAGCTTCATACCGGAGCCGGCCCCATTGGATAGAGAATGGTCATTGCCGGTGTTAGGTGTCAGTTTTGGTATGTTCATCGCCTTCTCCCGTATGCGGTTCCGCTCGAGACTGGTCAATTCCGTGGCATCTTGGACTCTGGGGGTGTATCTTATTACGGATCATCCGTTCGTCCGCGAATTGCTTTGGACTCAGTGGTTTGCCTTCGATAAGTACTACCAGACGAGATTGCCGATTGTATGGATGCTGGCGATTTCCGCCTTCGTTTTCGTCGTCGCGCTCATGCTCGAGGCGATTCGCAAATCGTTGTTTGCGATTATCTTCAATCGGGAAGGTGTTTTTGAACGTATGTGGGGCATCGCGGTACATTCGATTGGTTCCGTTTCCAATATCAGATAGGAACAGTGTCAATCACAACAACGGAGGTAGCGTGCCTAGCTCATGCTGAGATGGATCGAATGATGGAGTGAATCCCTACTGCTTACTTCATGTTCTTGACCTTGCGGTCGTAGACGTATTTCTCCAGCAGACGGATGCGGCGGGTAATAGTGCAGTAGAAACGATGCTGGCGGGAAAGGTTGGCGAGCAGCTGGTCGAGTTCCGTCTTATCGGTCTCATGCTGGGCCTGATTCTCGGGCAGGTTGAAGTCGGGGGACGTGGTCTCTTCCGTGCAGGCTCCCACCATCGTGTAGTAGCTTCGCATCGGCAGCACGCCGTGTTCCAGACAGAAGCGGAAGTTGTGCGCGCCAGCGGCGAAATTGTCATGGTAGAAACCGAAACTGCGCTCCTGATGCGTGACGGAACCAGCGGACTGCAGCCAGTTATACAGGTTCACGTTGAGATCGGCGACTTTATCCATGCGGGCGTACAGTTCGCCGGCGACCATCACATCCTGCGCGTACATGCCTTCCGGGAATCGCACGCCGTCCCATAGTTCGCGCTTGTACAGGCGGCACCAGTTCGCCTCGTTGAAATAGCGGGCCTCCGTGTTGTGGCCAAGCTTGTCGCCGATCAGGCGCAGGCTCTTGCAGAATACGGTCTGGTAGGCGTTCAGCGGATTCGTGAACACGCTCACATGTTCAGGTTCGGCGGCGCCTTCACGGGCTTCCATCGCGACTTCCTCGATCTGGGAGACGCCGAACTGCCTCCAGCGGGCCTTGCTCATGTCCGCGCCGGTCGAAATCAGCGCGTGCAGCAGCAGTTCGATGTTGCGGCGGTCGAGGATGTCGTCGTTGTCGGCGAACGCGATGTAATCGCCGTGCGCCGCATCCAATCCGGCGTTCTGCGCCTTCGCGATGCCACCATTCGTCTGGTGGATAACGCGCACGCGATTGTCTCGCCGCTGGTATTCGTCCAGAATCATCGGGCTGGAATCGGTGGCGCCGTCGTCCACGAGGATGATTTCCAGATGCTCGTACGACTGCCGAAGAATCGAATCCACGCAGTAACGCAGGTATTTCTCGGCGTTGTACACCGGCACGATGATCGAGACAAGCGGCGAAACCTGCGTCATGGCGAATCCTTCTAACGTGTCTGCGCCCCTGCGGCCGTAACCGGCAGGCCGCCCTGTTTATGCGGACATGAACAGTATGTCACAGGGTAGGCGCACGTCGCGCGTGCACCAAGTAAAGCCGAAACCCAGCCTGCGCAAGCCGGAAGCCCGAAGCCTATAGGAGCCGCTGAATTCGGAATCGCATGTGTACATAGGTGCTTCTCGCTACACTGGTGGACAATGAAACGCGTGTGGAATCGCACATGAAATCATGAAAGGTTTTGAGTCATGGCAAATGCGGCAGAGAATACGCAGCACGGCCCGTCGGAGGGCGCGCAGTACCCGGATTTGGTAATTGTCGGCGCGGGCCTGTTTGGCCTGACGGTGGCGCAGCAGGCGGTGGAGCACACCGGCGCGCGCGTGCGCATCATCGATATCCGTGACCACATCGGCGGCAACGCCTACTCGTATATGGATGAGGAGACCGGCGCGGAGATCCACAAGTATGGCGCGCACCTGTTCCACACGTCCAATAAGCGTGTGTGGGACTACGTGAATCGTTTCACGAGCTTCACGAACTACGTGCACCGCGTGTATGCCACGCATGACGGCGAGGTCTATCCGCTGCCGATCAACCTGGGCACCATCAACCAGTTCTTCCATGCGCATTACACGCCGGCCGAGGCGCAGAAGCTTATCGCCGGGCAGGCGGGCGAGCTGGCCGGCACCGATCCGGCCAACCTGAACGACAAGGGCATCCAGCTCATCGGCCGACCGCTGTACGAGGCGTTCATCAAGAACTACACGGGCAAGCAGTGGCAGACCGATCCTGCTGAGCTGCCCGCGTCGATCGTCAAGCGTCTGCCGGTGCGCTTCAACTACGACAACCGCTATTTCAAGGACACGTGGGAGGGCCTGCCCACGGACGGCTACACCAAGTGGATGGAGCGCATGATCGACGACCCGCGCATCACTGTGGAGCTTGGCGTCGACTTCTTCGACGAGTCCCAGCCGTACAACAAGACCGCGCTCAAGGCCGCCGGCGTGCCGGTGGTGTACACGGGCCCGGTGGACCGTTACTTCGACTATGAGCTGGGCGACCTCAAGTGGCGCACGGTGGACTTCAAGGAAGTACGCTACGACGAAGGCGACCACTTCGGCTGCCCGGTGATGAACTTCTCCGACGCGGACGTGCCCTACACCCGCGCCATCGAGTTCAAGAACTTCAACCCGGAACGTCATGACTCCCAGAACCCGAACAAGACCGTGGTGTGGGAGGAGTACAGCCGCTTCGCCGAGCGCGGCGACGAACCGTACTACCCGGTCAACACCGACGCGGACAAGGCCCTGTACGCCCAGTACGAGGCCAAGGCCAAGGCCGAGCCGAACACCGTGTTCGGCGGTCGTCTGGGCACGTACAAGTACTACGACATGCACAACGTGATCGACACCGCCCTGACCGCCTACGAGGAGCAGGTCGCACCGCTGCTGAAGAAGTAGATCGTCGTTTCGCCAGAGGATTAACGATTGAGCCTGAAACCGACTGAATATTGCTGAGGCAATAGCCGGTTTCAGGCTTCTGTGTTTTTTGGGAAGCCAAATTTCCTGGGGTACTTAAGGCTCGCCACGAGGAGTACAGTTGTCTGTAACGCACAATGTGGCGCGTAAGACGAGGGGCGCATCTCGCAAGTGGGGTGCGATGCAGTTGAAGGAGTGCATGTCATGACTGATCCGAATGTCCAATCCGAAACGGGCCCAGGTGCCGGGGCAGCAAGCTGACGCCAATCCGACTGAGCCGTTAAATGCGATGACGGGGGAAGCAGGAACCGCCGCCAACAATGCTCCAACCCAAGCACTCGCAGCGGGCGAACAGCCCACTCAGGCGTTCACTCCTGTTGAGCAGCCTACGCAGGCGTTTACACCTGCCGAGCAGTCCACCCAGCCTCTTGCGCCGGTCAATCAGCCGGTACCGCCTACGCAGGCTTTGCCACCAGTGACTCCTGCCGCTGCGCCCGCGCCCGCATCGGCAGCGCCCAATTCGCCCTATCCGGGGGCGGCTCCGGCAGGCGGATCGGTTCCTCCGGTCTACGGCAGCGTCAGTGCTCCGGTATATCCGGGCGGCGGGGCCGTGCCTCCGCAAACGCCCTATAACCCGTATATGCAAGGCGGCCAACCGAACGGCCAGCCGGGATGGTCTGGTTCTTACGGCAGTGTGCCGCCTGAAGCGAACCAGAAGTACAACGGCCTGGCTATTGCCGGTTTTATCTGCTCGTTCCTTGTCTCACTCCTCGGTCTGATCCTGAGCATCGTGGGCCTCAACCAGATTAAGAAACAGGGCGGCAAGGGCAAGGGCTTGGCCATCGCCGGCATCATCATCAGTGCGGCGGGCATGGTGATACAGGTAATACTGGTCATCGCGCTGATCGTCGGCGGTGCCTCGTATGCCAGCAAGGCTATAGATGAGGCGAAAACCGATTCCTTCTATAGTCAGTCCTCTTCGGGCAACGGTGATAGCAGCGATAAGAGCAAAGCTCAAGATAATCTTGACGATGCGCTGGACGACACGTTGGGCGAAACCCATGACGATCTAACCGACGGCGATTATGGGCTGTACGATTCGATTCAGGATTTCGTCGACTCTTCGGAATTCAAGGACTCCATTGAATCCGAAGCGGATACGTTTGCAGATACCGGCATCACCTTCAACTACCGTGTCGACGGTGACACCTTGGTGTACGAGTACGTGCTCGACGACAGCTATGCCTCGCTAGGCGATACCGTCGCTTCCTCACTGGATGCTATGGACAGCACCTATCAATCCACCGCGAATCTGCTGGGCTCGATGTGCAAGACCTCCAGCGGCAAGGCATCGTTGCGCGTCATCATGCACACGCAAAGCGGCCAGTCGCTGTACGACAAAACCTGGACCGAAAAGTAGCAATCCCAGCGAACGTGCGTTTTGGTCGATTGAAGGCCGGTCTGCTTGCTCCTTGGACGGATGCTTCTGCGGAAGGAACCGCCAAGGAGTAGGCTTACAGGCATGAGACTCGCACGTTTTTCTTTGAATGATTCGCCGCGCTACGCCTTCGTGCAGAAGGACGAAACGGACGGCAAGGACTACCTCATCGAACTGGACGGCCATCCGCTGGCCGGCGACCAGGTCAAGCCCACCGGCACTCGTTACCCGGTCGACGGCGATGGCATCCGTCTGCTCTCCCCGGTCATCCCCTCCAAGGTTTACGGTCTGGCCAAGAACTATGAGGCCCACGCCCAGTTCATGCACGAGGCCGGCCACTCCGAAATCGCCCACGCGCCGGAAGACATGGTGATCTTCACCAAGCCGTCCACCTCGGTAATCGGCCCCGACGACCCGATTGTGTACCCGGCCTGCTCCAAGGACATGAACTTCGAGCCGGAAGTGGCCGTGGTGATGGGCCGTATCGCCAAGAACGTGACCGTCGAGAACGCGATGGATTACGTGCTCGGCTTCACCTGCGTCAATGATGTGACGTTGCGCGATCTGCAGGGCATCGACCCCACGTGGACGCGCGCCAAGGGCTTCGATACCTCCTGTCCGCTTGGCCCGTGGATCGTGATGCGTGACGACCTCGACTGGAAGGACGCCAAGATTTCCTTCACGCTGAACGGCGAGGATGTGCCGATGGCGTCTGGCACCACCGCGAACCTGATTCACGGCATCCCCGAGCAGATTGCCGCCATTTCGTCGTTCTCCACGCTGCTGCCTGGCGACGTCATCATGACCGGCACCCCGAACGCCTCCGGCCACCTCGACCCAGGCGACGAGACCATCGTGCACGTCGAAGGCATCGGTGATCTGCGCAACGTAATCGTTCGGGCGTGACTCGTTCTGGGCTCCCCCTCTCTGAGGGGAACCGTCCAGGCGGAGAAGCTGACTGAGGGAACCAAGAACGCGCCTTACGCTCCCGGCAGAAGTGCGTGCAGGGCGGTCATCACCACCAGGCTGATGATGGCCGTCACTGTCAGCGAGAAGCCGGCGAGTTTGGCGTTGCCGGTCAGCGAATCGGTGAACTTAGTTGAGAAAATCGTGATCGGGGCGAAGGAGCCCAGCACGATGATCTCGCGAATCCTCATGTCAAACTGCCGACCGCGCCGAGACGCCGGGACAGTTCCGTGCCGGCAAGCCGCAGCTTGGTCTTAAGCGACCGCTCCTGTTCGGGGCGCAGCGATCCGCTCACGAAAGTGAGAGCCAGCCCGGCGATGGGAAAGTCGTTGTAGTCGCGCACAGCGACGGCGTATGAATCAAAGCCGGGCGTCACGTCTCCGTGTTCCTCGGCAAAACCGGTGCGTTGGGTTTCGGCGAGCGTTGCCTCCAGCTCCTTGGGCGATTTGGGGCCGATGCCGGTGCGGTCGGTGAACGCCTGACGATTGGGATATAGCGCGCGGACCTGATTGCGGGGGAGTGCGGACAGAATGGCCCGCCCGGTGGCGGTCAGGTGACTGGGTAGGCGCACGCCCACGCCTGACACTAGCGGCGGGCGATGCGCGGCGCGCTCCTCAATCACATAAATGATTTCGTTGCCGTGCAGCACGGCCAGATGTCCGTTTTCGCCGGTCTCGTCAACAAGACGCGCCAACACCGGATGCGCGACCTGCGATACACGATGTTGGCGAGAATAGGCCGATCCCAGCTCGAAAGTCTTGAGTCCGATGCCGTACGCGCGCTGCTCGGCAAGGCGGGTGACCAGTCCGTGACGCTCCAAAATCTCCAACAATTGGTACACCGTGGAGCGCGGAATGCCGAGTTCGCGAGCGAGCGTGGCGGCTTGCGTCTGACCATTGCTCGCGATGAACTCGAGGATGTCGAGCGTACGGTCGGCCGCCGGAGCCAGCGAGACACGTGGCGCGGATGATGATGTCTGATGTTCCCGTTCTGATGGCTTCACCTGCGCCCGCTTGACGGTACGTGGCTCGGTGAAGGCGTATTGCTGCGAGGCATGGCTCATATTTCCATCACCTTACATGTCTGAGATTTCAGACACAAGATGGACGAAGTGGCTTATGGCGGGCATCCGACTGAGGTGAAATGGCCAAGGTTTGATTACTCGGGGAGCGATTGGTCGCGTTTGCGTCGCCTGCTGTTGATGGGCAGGTGCGGTGAGCGAATGCGGGCAGTCGCGGATCCCCGGCGAAGCATGTGCCGCATATGTCGTATATGCGGAATGCGGCACATATATAGAAAGGTATGAGCATGGCAGAGCAGACGGTCACCGTAGGTGTTGGAGCGCTGAGCATCGAGGACGTTATCGCCGTAGCGCGCGGCGGTGCCAAAGTGGCGATTTCGGACGAATCGAAGCATGAGATGGCGCTGAGTCGCGCGGTTATCGATCATTTGGCCGACGACACCGTGCCGCATTACGGTATCTCCACCGGATTCGGCGCGCTCGCCTCCACCTCCATCCCCAAGGAACAGCGTGCGCAGCTGCAGAAAAGTCTGATTCGCTCGCATGCCGCCGGTGCCGGACCGGAAGTGGAGCGTGAGGTGGTGCGCGGCCTGCTGGTGCTGCGCCTGAGCACCCTGTGCACCGGACGCACCGGTGTGCGCCCGGAAACCGCGCAGGTCTACGCCGATATGCTGAACGCCGGCATCACCCCGGTGGTCTACGAATACGGTTCGCTCGGATGCTCCGGTGATTTGGCGCCGCTCGCAGCCTGTGCTTTGGTGGCGATGGGTGAAGGCGAGGCCCGCAACGCTGACGGCCTCAAGATCGGCGGCGGCGAAGCGCTGCGTGCGGCCGGCATCACGCCCGTCGATTTGAAAGAGAAGGAAGGACTGGCGCTGGTCAACGGCACCGACGGCATGCTCGGCATGTTGTGTATGGCCATCACCGATCTGCGCCTGCTGCTCAAGACCGCGGATGTCGCCGCCGCGATGAGCGTGGAAGGCATGCTCGGCAACGACCGCGTATTCGCCGCCGACTTGCAGGCGCTGCGCCCGCATCGCGGCCAAGGCGATTCCGCTGCGAACATCGCCCGCATGCTCAAGGACTCTGGTCTGATTGAGGCCGGCCGCCCGGGCTCCACCGTGCGTGTGCAGGACGCCTACTCGCTGCGCTGCACCCCGCAGGTGCACGGCGCCGCCCGCGACACCGTGGAATACGCGGCCTCCGTGGCGGGCGTGGAACTCGCCTCCGCCATCGATAACCCGTGCGTCACGCTGGACGGCCGTGTGGAGTCCAACGGCAACTTCCATGGCGCGCCGCTGGCCTATGTGCTCGATTTCCTGGCGATTCCGACCGCCGACGTAGCCTCTATCTCCGAGCGTCGTACCGACCGCTTCCTTGACGTGGCGCGCAACCGCGGCCTGCCGGCGTTCCTGGCTGGTGACCCGGGCGTGGACTCCGGTTTCATGATCGCCCAATACACCGCTGCCGGCATCGTCTCCGAAATGAAGCGTAACGCCGTGCCTGCCTCGGTCGATTCGATTCCAAGCTCCGCCATGCAGGAAGATCACGTGTCGATGGGTTGGGCCGCCGCCCGCAAGCTGCGCCGGTCGATTCCGGCCTTTGCGCGCGTGCTGGCCGTGGAACTGCTGTGCTCCTGCCGCTCCTTCGACTTCCGCAAGCCGTACCGTCCGGGTGCGGCGGGCGCCGCCGTATACCGCGTGGTGCGCCAGTACGCCAACGAAATCGGCCCCGACGTACGCGATACCTGGACCACCCCGCAGATTGAGGGCGTGGCCGAGGCGATTCTCTCCGGCGAAGTCCTCGCCGCCGCCGAATCCGCCGTCGGCGCACTGAAGTAGCGGCTGCCCAAGCTTCCTCATCAGAGGGGGCTACTAGTCACCCTCCCCACCAAAATCCAAAACTTGAGTCATATGCACTCAAGTTTTGGGAATAGAATGGGTTCCAGGTCGGTTGACCATATCAGACAACGACAAGCTGCGGTCTGTCGCAACGCTCGCAGGGCTTTCGAAGCCCGCGAGCCGCACTGCGCAGACCGCATGATATGGAGGAATACGATATGGAACAGAAGTTCACCACTATGGCCCAAGAAGCCGTCGGCGACGCGATTCAGAGTGCGTCCGCCGCAGGAAACGCGCAGGTCGAGACCCTGCACGTCATGGATGCGCTGCTGCGCCAGGAAAACGGCGTGGCGCGCTCTCTGATCGAGGCCGCGGGCGGGGACCCGCAGGCCATCGGCGCGGCGGTGCGCAACGCTTTGGTCGCGCTGCCGAGCGCATCCGGATCCAGCACCTCGCAGCCACAGGCCAGCCGCCAGCTGACCGCCGCCATCGCCCAGGCTGAGAAGGAAATGCAGCAGATGGGCGACGAATACGTCTCCACCGAACATCTGCTTATCGGCATCGCGGCCAGCAAGCCGAACCAGTCGGCCGAAATCTTGGAGAAGAACGGCGTCACCGCAGCCTCCCTGCGCAAGGCCGTACCCGGCGTGCGTGGTGGCGCGAAGGTCACCAGCCCGGACGCGGAAGGCTCGTACAAGGCCCTAGAGAAGTACTCCACCGACCTGACGGCCGCCGCCAAGGAAGGCAAGCTGGACCCGGTCATCGGACGTGACCAGGAAATCCGCCGCGTGATTCAGATCCTCTCCCGTCGTACCAAGAACAACCCGGTGCTGATTGGCGAGCCCGGCGTCGGCAAGACCGCCGTCGTGGAGGGTTTGGCCCAGCGTATCGTGGCGGGCGACGTGCCCACCACCCTGCAAGGCAAGAAGCTCATCTCCCTTGACTTGGGCTCCATGGTGGCCGGTTCGAAGTACCGTGGCGAGTTCGAGGAGCGCCTGAAGAGCGTCCTGAACGAAATCAAGAATGCGGATGGTCAGATCATCACCTTCATCGATGAGATCCACACCATCGTCGGCGCGGGTGCGGCCGAAGGCTCGATGGATGCCGGCAATATGTTGAAGCCCATGCTGGCCCGTGGCGAGCTGCGCCTGATCGGCGCGACCACGCTGGACGAGTACCGCGAGAACATCGAGAAGGATCCGGCGCTGGAGCGTCGTTTCCAGCAGGTGTTCGTGGGTGAGCCGAGCGTGGAAGACACCATCGCCATTCTGCGTGGTCTGAAGCAGCGTTACGAGGCGCACCATAAGGTAACGATCGGCGACGACGCGCTGGTTGCCGCCGCGACCCTCTCGAACCGTTACATTTCGGGTCGTCAGCTGCCGGACAAGGCCATCGATCTGGTCGATGAGGCGGCCGCTCACCTGCGTATGGAGCTCGACTCCTCGCCTGAGGAGATCGATGAGCTGCAGCGCAAGGTGACCCGTCTTGAAATGGAGGAAATGCAGCTCAAGAAGGCCGAGGATCCTGCGTCCAAGGAGCGTCTGGGCAAGCTGCAAGCCGAACTTGCGGACACCCGTGAGAAGCTCAGCGGTCTCAAGGCGCGTTGGGATGCGGAACAGGCTGGCCACAACAAGGTCGGCGACCTGCGTGCCAAGCTCGACGACCTGCGCGTGCAGGCGGATAAGTATACCCGTGAAGGCAACTTGGCGGAGGCCTCGAAGATTCTGTACGGCGAGATTCCGTCCATTCAGAAGGAGCTTGCCGCCGCGGAGAGCGCGGATGCTGAATCTGCTGATGCCAGCGCGGCCAACCCGGCCGATGAGCCGATGGTCCCGGACCGTGTGGACGCCGACTCGGTGGCCGAGATCGTCTCCGACTGGACCGGCATTCCCGTCGGCCGCCTGATGCAGGGCGAAAACGAGAAGCTGCTGACCATGGAAGACTATCTCGGCAAACGTGTGATCGGCCAGAAGGAAGCCATCGCCGCCGTGTCCGACGCGGTGCGCCGTTCGCGTGCCGGCATCTCCGACCCGAACCGTCCGACCGGATCGTTCCTGTTCCTCGGCCCCACCGGCGTGGGCAAGACCGAACTGGCCAAGGCGCTCGCCGACTTCCTGTTCGACGACGAGAAGGCCATGGTCCGCATCGACATGTCCGAATACATGGAGAAGGCTTCGGTCTCGCGCCTGATTGGCGCGGCGCCGGGCTACGTGGGCTACGAGCAGGGCGGCCAGCTGACCGAGGCCGTGCGCCGTCGCCCGTATTCCGTGGTGCTGTTCGACGAGGTCGAGAAGGCCAACCCGGAGATCTTCGACGTGCTGCTGCAGGTACTTGACGATGGTCGCCTGACCGATGGCCAGGGAAGGACCGTGGACTTCAAGAACACGATCCTGATTATGACCTCTAACCTCGGCTCGCAGTTCCTCGTGAACGAGGACATGGACGCCGACGCCAAGAAAAAGGCCGTGATGGACGCTGTCCACATGAACTTCAAGCCGGAGTTCCTGAACCGTCTGGACGACATCGTCATGTTCCACCCGCTTACGCGCGAGGAGCTTGGCGGCATCGTGGATATCCAGGTGGCTGGCGTGTCCCAGCGTCTGACCGATCGCCGCATCACGCTGGACGTCACCGACTCGGCTCGCGAATGGCTTGCCAACACCGGTTACGACCCGGCTTATGGCGCTCGTCCGCTGCGCCGCCTGGTACAGACCGAAGTGGGCGACCAGCTGGCCCGTATGCTGCTGGCCGGCAAGGTCCACGACGGTGACACCGTGCTCGTCGACCAGACCGGCGGCGAACATCTGGAGCTCTCCGCTTGGGCGAGCGACCAGATTGTCTCCGACAATCCGGACGTGAGCGTGGACAACGTCACCGAAGACAAGTGACAATCACTGGCTCCCCTCTCTGAGCAAAGCTGTCAGCGAAGCTGACTGAGGGGAGTTCGGGCTGGCGAGCTTCACTATATTGGCTCTCCTCTGAGGAGGAGAGCCTTTTCGCTACCATGGTGCTGAACTTCATACGAGGAGGGCCAGTGACTGGACGATTCGCGCCGACGCCGTCGGGGCGCATGCATATCGGCAACGTGTACGCCATGTTGGGTGCATGGCTTTCGGCCCGCTCGCGTGGCGACCGCATGCTGATGCGTATCGAGGACGTGGACAAGCCGCGTGTGGTCGCCGGTGCGGACCAGCTCATGATGGATGACCTGCATTGGCTCGGCCTCGACTGGGATGGCGAACCGATGTTCCAATCCCAGCGCACTGAACGATACGAATACGCTCTCGAATGCCTGCGCTCGCAAGGTGTGCTGTACCCCTGTTTCTGCTCGCGTGCCGACATTCGCGCCGCCTCGGCCCCCAACGAGGGCGACGGCTTCATGGTGTACCCCGGCACGTGCCGCCGCCTGCTGCACGACCATCCCGACGAGGTCCGTGCCCGTTTGGTTCGCGGCGACCAGCATTCCATCCGTATCGCCATGCCGGAATCGGCAGCGGGAGAAAAGCAACGTACAGTGCCTGACGATTCCGCTGCGCTGTCGGGAGCCGTGCCGCCGGAACAGCAGGGCGATGCCGGAATCGTTGATGGTGTCGCATGCTTTAACGACCGTGTCTATAGTCCACAGCACTACGATTTGGCCCGCGAGGTAGGCGATTCCGTGATTCGCCGAGCCGATGGACTGTTCGGCTATCAACTGGTCGTGGTCGTGGATGACCTCGATATGGGTGTTGATGATATCGTGCGCGGCCGTGATCTGCTGCGCTCCACCGCGCTGCAAATGTGGATTCGCCAGTGTCTGTTGGCTGGCGGCTTTGAGCCGGAATGCGGCAACACGGAAAAGCCTCTCGCCGAGCACCCCGAGTATGCGCACCTGCCGCTTATCGACAATGCGGCCGGCCGGCGTTTAGCCAAGCGCGAACGTTCGCTGGATATGGGAGCCTTGCGCGCCCGCAACGTAACCCCCGAGCAAATCATCGGATACTGCGCCTGGCTGCTGCGTCTGCAACCCACTCCAATTCCTTGCAAACCCGCCGATCTGCTGGCAGATTTCAGCTGGGAGCCACTGCGCGCCAACCACCTGGACCGCGCGCTGAAACCGGATGATCCAACCACTCCACAATGGCTGGCAGAAGCGTTAGGCTAGAGGCAGCCCAACAGGAAGGATTCCAATGTCGTCGAAGCTCTGGAGAAACGTGGCGCTGGCAGGCGTGGCCGCCGCCGGTGCTGCCGTGTGGGCCGTGGCCCCGCGCACGTTCAATGACAAGCGTCGTAATTTCGTGCCCTCCATTCCGGAGGTATGGTATGCCCATCGTGGCTTGCATGATGCGGGTTCTGGTTTGGTCGGCTATACCGATATCGCTGATTATGGTGGGGATAATCCGGTTAGCGCCCAAGCCGATACCACTGAGCGATCCATCGCCGAAAACGATGATTATGTGTCGCTTGCCCGTCGCATGGCTGTCAAGGCCGGCTACGGCAGTGCGGATATGACCGGTCCGATTGCTCCCGAAAACTCGCTGGCCGCGTTCGCCGCCGCCTGCGAGGCTGGCTATGGCATCGAACTCGACGTGCAGCTTACGCTCGACGGCCAAGTGGTCGTGGTCCATGACGCCGATTTGTTGCGCGTGGCCGGCGATCCGCGCCGCATCGAAGACCTGACTTACGACGAACTCGCCCGTATTCCGCTCTTCCCGAACGGCGAGTCAGGCGATTTGAAGGCCGAACCGTTGCCGGGTGCCGACGCGAACCCGCCGCTGGTGGTCACGCCGTCCGCCGCGCCGAAGGGGTACTACCAGCATGTGCCGCTGTTCTCCGATGTGCTGGACGTGGTGGCCGGCCGGGCTCCGCTGATTGTGGAATACAAGTTCAGCAACAACAGGGCTTGGGATGAGCGTAGCGAAGAGCTCATGGAAAAGGGCCACGCCTTGCTTGAGGCGTATGACGGCCCGTACGTGATCGAATCCTTCCACCCGGGCGCGGTGAATTGGTACAAGGAGCATCACCCTGAGGTGTGCCGCGGTCAGCTGAGCTGGCCGGCGAAGCTGAGCAAGAATGGTGCGGCTGAATGGGCCGCCGGTTTACTGGCGTTCGACTGGCTGTCTCGTCCTGATTTCGTGGCTTATGACTGGACCGGTGGCGCTTCGCCGCAAGTCAAGCTCGCTCGTTCGATGGGTGCGATGCCGGTTTCATGGACCGTGCGCAGCAGCGATGAACTCGCCCAGTGCGCCCCCTACTTCGACCGCCACATCTTCGAAGCGTTCGTCCCCGACGCAGTGTGAGGTTGAGGGCGTTATTGATGCGCCCATGGGGTGGTTACAGGCTCATCGGGCGGTAACTTGCCCATGGGGCGGTTTGAAGAATATGTGAAACCGCGGAATTAAGCCATTTTGGCATACCGCCCCATGAGGATTTTGCCGCCTCATGGGGCAATTACCGCCCCATGGGGGATTTCCCGCCCCATGAGGTATGGCGTTTTACTTGTGATACGGCTCGCCAGCGTTGATTTTATAAGCGCGATAGATCTGCTCCAGCAGAATCACGCGCATAAGCTGATGCGGGAACGTCATCTTCGAGAAACTCAGCAGAAAATCAGCACGACGCAGAATCGCGTCGTCAAGGCCGATTGAACCGCCGATGACCAGCTGAATATGGCTGGTGCCACGCAATCCAAGGTCGTTGATTTTGGCGGCCAATTCTTCACTGGACAGCTGCTTGCCATTGATGGCAAGGGCAATAACAAACGCGCCGTCCTTCAGATGCTTGGCGATGCGTTCGCCTTCTCTGGCCTTGATCTGTCGGTCAACGCCTTCGGAGGCATGGTCAGGCGTTTTCTCATCTGCCACTTCAATGATGTTGAGCTTGCAGTAGCGCGAAAGTCGCTTGGAATACTCGTCAATGGCGTCGCGAAGGTAACGCTCCTTCACGCGCCCCGGCGCAATAATGTCGATTTGCATAGATGTTCCGTTATGTTGGCTCCCCTCGGGGAGGGGAGCCAGGGAAATCAGTCAATTACGCCATAGAGACGGTCACCGGCGTCGCCGAGTCCCGGCACGATGTAGCACTTGTCGTTAAGACGTTCGTCGACCGCGCACACCACGACCTTGAAGTCGATGGACGGGTCGATGTGCTCCTCGACGTACTTGATGCCTTCGGGGGCCGCGATGATGTTGATCGCGGTCACGTCCTTGGCGCCGCGCTCGGCCAGGTAGTGCGTGGCGGCGACCAGCGTTCCGCCGGTGGCGAGCATCGGGTCGATCAGGAAGCACTGGCGGCCGGACAGGTCCTCGGGCAGACGGTTCGCGTACGTCACCTGCTGGGTGGGTGCTCCTCGTCGCGCTTCATGCCCAGGAAGCCGACTTCAGCAGTCGGAATCAGGCGGGTCATGCCGTCGAGCATGCCCAAGCCAGCGCGCAGCACCGGCACGATGATCGGGCGCGGGGAGGCGAGCTTCTTGCCGGTCATCGGGGCGACCGGCGTCTCGATCGGCGCGGCCACCACGGACAGGTTGCGGGTGGCCTCGTAGGCCTCAAGCATCACGAGTTCGGAGACGAGCTCGCGGAAGGTGGAGGAGGGGGTGTTCTTGTCGCGCAGCACGGTGAGCTTGTGCTCGACCAGCGGATGATTCAAAACATGGAGTTCCATGATTCCCAGCCTAGTCCAAGTTTGCCGACCTGCCGAATTGGTAATGGCGCGGCTTGCTTATCGGATTGGATTTGTGGGTGATTCGACTTTTTGCTGCGATAGGCCAGTTGCAGCAGGACAATGCCCTGTCCGTGCCGAGATCTGCCTCTGATACCTCTGAGAGGGTAAAGCGTAAAAAACAACACGGTGTAAAACAGGGAATGAAACTGGTGTAAAACCGGGAATGAGATAGGTGTAAAATCGGGAATGAAACTGGTGTAAAATCTATATTGTTAGAACGATAGAACTGGGAAAGGCTGCAATATGAACGATTTGAGTGGTCGCGATGGTACCTTGACCAGGCCTGATTATCGTTCACGCGTGGTAGATAGCAGATTAAGTAAACTGCTCAAGGCGTTCGGTGCAGTGGAAATCGTTGGGCCGAAATGGTGCGGCAAGACATGGACCGCGCTCTCCCGGTCTCGAAGCGTTGATCGTCTGGATGATGTGGCAGTTTTCGCGGCCGCCCAAACCGATCCTGCATTGGTGCTGATGGGGGAGGAGCCCCATCTGGTGGACGAATGGCAAGATGTACCGCAAATTTGGGATGCCGCTCGTCGCCATATAGATGACAATGCGAACCGCAAGGGGCAGCTGATTCTTACAGGTTCGGCTATTCCAAAGGATCGTGACGCCATTCATCACAGCGGCACTGGTCGCATTGCTCGTCTGCGCATGTGGCCCATGAGCTTGGCTGAATCCGGAGAATCCACGGGCGCGGTCAGCCTATCCGATTTGTTCGAGGGGAAATTCGAGCCTGCCGAATGCAATACGAGTATCGAAGACATCGCCAGATGGTGTTGCCGTGGCGGATGGCCCGCGAATCTTGAGCTAGACGATGAATTCGCCTTGGAAATCCCGGGCGAATATATCGCAAGTGTGCTGGATATCAGCGTGCCGAAGATGAAGAAGAATCCTGAAACTGCACGAGCTTTGATGCGAGCTCTTGCCGTGAACATCTCGCAGGCACCAAAATATGCGACGCTGGCTGCGGATATGGCATATGGCGATGAGCGGCGTGAGCCGGATACGCAGACGGTGAAGAGCTATTTGGAAATGTTCAAGGACTTGTACCTTCTGACGGATTTGGAGGGTTGGGAACCGCCACTCCGCGCAAAGAGTCGTGTGCGAACCAAGCCCAAGCGATATTTCGTGGATCCTTCGTTGCCTGCTGCGGTTTTAGGTGCCGCGCCGAATACTCTGATGCGCGATACACAGACGCTCGGCGATCTGTTTGAAACGCTGTGCATTCGTGATTTGAATGTATATCTGTCGGCTATGCCGGGTGCCGGGAATCGCATTGCGTATTACCGCGATGACAAGGGGCTTGAAGTTGATGTCATTATCGAGTTGTCTGACGGCAGGTGGGGTGCCATCGAAATAAAACTCAGTGACCTTAAGGTGAACGATGACAATGCGGATAAGCTCAAATCCTTCCGCAACAAAATCTGCGGCAATCCCATGGCTCAGGTCCGAGACCCCGAATTCATGATGTTCCTTACCGGCCGAGGTGGGAAGGCCTATCGCCGCAATGACGGCATACTGGTCGTGCCCATCGCAACGCTCGGGGCGTGAATCTGGTAAAAGAAAAGAAGCGCCGAACCGCGAAAGCGCCTGTCGGCGCAAAGGCCGCTCGCAGCGGCAAAAAATGGAGCCCGGGGCTTAAGCACGGTCCGACGCGGATACTTAGTATAGCTTGCGAGTGGGGCTCGCCGCGCCGGGGAGGTGTGGTGTTGGCTGGTAGCTGATTGGTTGGGGTGCGGTTGGGGGGTCTCTCCCTCAGTCACGGGCATCGCCCGTGACAGCTCCCT